>JAEEGL017342182.1_pt1 | contig 18670 bp, 9 predicted proteins | sample 9134231 | NCBI WGS metagenome assembly JAEEGL01 (sample SAMN16246548, study PRJNA631951) | gut metagenome | biome: gut microbiome; feature: rumen; material: fiber-attached | host: Bos | place: Iran: Karaj | collected 2018-10 | reverse complement strand
TAGGATTTGTAGCCGGCGCTTTGACGGGATTCTTTGAGGGAGCCGTCGGGGGTAACGTTGCAATTTGACGATAAGGAGCCAAATCCTCCTGCGAATAGCAGCAGATATAGACCTTGCACTTCAATCCTCCATCGATACGTTTCTGAATCGTTTCCAAGGCAATTTTCGCGGCGCGGTCTTTAGGGAATCCATAAACACCAGTGCTGATACAACAGAATACGATGCTCTCCAATTGGTGTTGATCCGCAAGATCAAGGCAGGTATTGTAGCATGATGCCAATAGTGCATCTTCCCCATTGTTCCCCCCATGCCAAATAGGTCCTACCGTATGAATGACATAGGAAGAAGGAAGACGATACCCCTTTGTCATCTTGCTCTTTCCCGTTTCGCATCCGCCAAGTTTGGAACACTCCGCGAGCAATTCCTTTCCGGCAGCGGCATGTATTGCCCCATCGATTCCACCTCCGCCCAAAAGAGAATTCTTGGCCGCATTGACAATGGCGTCGGCGGAAACCTTTGTGATATCGCCGACAAAGATGGTGATCTCCCCACAGGAGATGGCATTCGTGACAATCGGTAGCATATTGGGTGGTTTATTGTGTGTTTTTACAAATATAGCATCTTTATCTTTCTGTGAGGAAAAGTTTCCAGAAAGAGTAGAGGACGAGTCCTATTTCAAGGCCTTGTAGGACTCATCCAATTCTTCGGTCAAGGAAATAGCCTTTTTCTCACCCGAAGATTTCTTCCTCTGCTTCCCCGTGAAGTCGATATTGAAGTACACCTTGAAAGGCGGAATCGTGGAGAACGCCATGAACTCCGCAGGGGTGTATTCAATGAAACGGAAGTGCTCGTCCTTTTCGTCGGCAATGACTACTACGAATCGGAAATGGGCGGGATCCTTGAAGGCCTGTCGCCACTCGGTCTGCGTGGCAGCACCGAAATAACGGTCTTGCTGCCTGGTCATTTTGATTTCGAAATACCAGGTCTCGCCGTCTTTCTCAGCGATAATGTCCGCAGGGGTACTTTTGACTTCAGCCTTGAAACCCCGCGCGTTCAACAAATTCACATAGGCCACTTTGGCCGGAACGTCAGATTTTCGATTTGCCATCTCCAACAATACTTATACGATCATTATTACGGCAGAGCGAGGAATATCTTGCAGGGCGTTTTTATTAGGTGCGCTTCTATTACACCTTACCCAAAATAATCAAAACCAATATGCAACTGTCTTAACTGCTATAACACTCGTCTCTATGCCAACTATAGTATGTTGAATCGGTCTGATTGATTCACTATTTTTGTAATGATATTTGTAATCTTTACCAATGCAAAAATCTCCCATCCTAGAAGTCTTCGGCCGAAATGTTCGAAGATATAGAATTGATCGTGGGCTCTCTCAAGAGCAGCTAGCAGAAAAGGCGGGCCTTCACCGTACTTACATTGGAATGATTGAGCGTGCCGAAAAAAATATCACACTCTGCAACGTGGATAAAATATCCACAGCATTGAGTGTTTCTTTATCTGATTTAGTTTATAATATGGATAGTCATGATTAGTTTATTTCGTTTAGGAGCAATTGCGAAAAGCAAATTCGGAATTAGCAGCAGAATGCTACTCGATATTCTTGAATCGAGCTACGGCGCTGATGGATATATCCTTGGTGCACTTGGTGAGATGAAGTTTAAAGAATATGCGAAAGGCAAAGGCTATGAAGTGTTTCGAATAAAAGAAAAACCAGAAGGTGCATTTGACTCAAAGAATGATGAGGCCAAGGGCGATTTTTATATTAGAAAAAAAGGCTGTGATAAAGATGATTGGTTTGTGGTAGAGTGTAAAAGTGTCAAATCCAACGCTGAGGCTCGTACCTCTTTTGGGAACAAGACGGGATGTGCTAAAGCTCTCAAACAGCATTCTATTAATAGATCCAAGCAGGTCGATGGTATCTATAGAAAAGGAAAACAGGCTTACGAGAGGGCAAAAGCAGATTGGCCTTCTCCTTCTCCTGGCGCAATCATGTTTAACGATTTACAGAGCATGAAAGACGCATTAAGCGGAAATGGAATTGACGTATCTTCCATAAAGACTTATGCTCAGGCTTTCCAGATAGCTCAGAATAACGGGTTAAATTTTGGAATCGCATTCCCTCCATTCCGGTGGTCAACAGATAATCCAGGACCTTGCGTACCGGATTTAAGTAGTGTGTTCAGCTCAGAAAAAGAAGTTGATGATTGGTTAGAAAAGTATTCAGACAATGATTTCACGAAAGATGCTTTCTGGGAGTTAAGGGCACCTGTGAGATTAATTCAAACACATATGCCGTCAGGTCGGGTTGATAATATAGGAATTGAGAGCACAGGCCCACTAGTAACCGAGTTCAGTATTCTGTGCCTAGACTTATTTATTCGCACAGGTGTTCACGAGTTAGTCTTTGTGAATAGTCAAGACCTGAACCCGCAGGCTTCCTCCCCAAATCATCTTCAGCAGAATTACACCGTAGATATCCTCGTAGAGAAAGATGGTTTTAAGCGCCATGCTTTGCTTAAACCATGGTACGATGATCTTGATCAATGCATACTCGAGACTAAACCCACTCCTCGAAAGATTGATCTTACTCAAATAGATAATAGAAGATAGAACTTTCAATTATTGTTTCTTACACAAATGGGACTCTCGACATCTTTTATCAATAACCGCTTTGGAGTTAATCCCGATAAATTCGTTAGTATCTTGAACGATAGTTACGGTGCTGATGGATACATATTTGGCGCCATCGGAGAACATCTTTTCAAAGAGTACGCCGAGAAAAAGGGATATGAGGTATTTCGCATTAAAGAGAAACCCGAAGGAGGAAATAATGCAAAAGTTGATGAAGCAAGAGGCGATTTTTATATCAAACCGAAAGACTCTAAAGACGATTGGGGATATGTCATTGAATGCAAAAGCGCAAAATCTAATGCTGAAGACAGATCGCTCATTTCAAAGAGTATTACTGATCCTAAAGAACGCAAAAAGAAGTGTGTGAGTTTCTTATGTAAATACTCTGTTGATAGAGCCTCAAAAATAAAGTCTAATTATGATAGCGGCAAAAAGAGATATGAAAAAAAGAAGGCGGGATGGGAAGCAACTCATCCCGGAGGAGAATTCCCTGTATTTCGATGGAATGTTAATAATCCCGGAGCTCTCTTTCCAGATTTATCGAAACTCTGGAAAACAAAAGAAGAGGTAGAGGAATGGGTAAGTTCTCTTCCTGACGAAGTCTTAACATCTGAAGCACTTAAACTGACCGATGCTCCTATTAGATTAATACAAACACATATGCCTTCTACCCGTAAGGACAATGAACTTGATATTCAATCTACTGGACCGCTTGTAAATGACTTTAGTATACTTTGTGTAGACTTATTTCTTAGAACAGGCAAGCATGAGTTCGTATTCGCTAAAAGCGAAGATCTAAACCCTCAAGCCGAAGCCCCAAATCGGCTTCAACAAAACTATAATATTGATATTCTAGTAAATAAAGATAATTACGTTCGCCATCACCCTCAAACTCCCTGGTACGACGATCTGGATGAGTGTATCAGAATTACAAAACCGAAACTTCGTAAGATCGATAAATCTCAATTAGATTTAAGATAATTTTGGACTTTACACAAATGTGTGTTATCTTTGCCACATAAGTGACAAAGAAGAGCGTTATGGATTTTACTCTTTTTGATTACAACCCGGAAGATAATCTCCTCAGAAAATTTGAGGATATTCATGACTACATTTATGCCAACGACGGGCTCTCTCCCCAACAGACATTAAATGAGTTTCTTAAAATACTCTTCATAAAGATTTATGACGAGAAAGAAGGACTTGGCATGTTCAAACTCTCGCCTGAAGAATTTAAGGAACTTAATAAAGAAGGGCGAGTAACGCCAGCGATAGAAAGAATCTCAAAACTGTTTGAATTAACCAAGAATGAGTATCATGGAGTATTTGATTCCGATGAAAGAATCAAACTTTCAAATAATGTTCTTGGGTTTACAATCAATAAACTACAGCACATCTCCCTTAAGGATTCCTCGAGCGATGCGAAAGGACTTGCCTTCCAAAAATTCCTTACCCATGGAGAAAAAGTAGGCAAGGGGCAGTTCTTTACTCCACAACCAGTAATTGATTTCTGCGTCAGGATGATTAATCCTAACGCAAAAGAATCTATTATTGATCCATGTTGTGGCAGTGGAGGTTTCATCTGTTCTGCGTTTAGGCATATGTCAAAAGATGCTGACAAAAGAACGCGAGAGGAGATTCTCCAGCACCAAATATTCGGAATTGATATTAATAAAGAAATCACAAAGATTACTAAGATGAAACTTCTCCTTGAGGAGAATGTAAGTAGTAATATTCTTTGTACAAACTCCCTCGCTGATCTCGATACTTTGAAACTATTATTGTCTTCAACAAAAGATAATGACGGATTTGACGTGTTATTGACCAACCCTCCATTCGGGACAGCCGGGAAAATAACTGATCCGAGCATCTTGACGTCATTTGACCTTGGACACAAATGGAGCGAAAGTGAAGAGGGTTTCTATATGACATCCGCACTTGTTTCTGGGCAGCCAGCAGAGATATTGTTCATTGAACGTTGTCTCGATCTATTGAAGCCCGGCGGAAGAATGGCTATTGTTTTGCCTAACGGTCATTTCGAGAATCCCTCTTTAGAGTATCTCAGATATTACATTAAGCAAAGAGCACGAATCCTAGCGGTAGTCAATTTGCCTCAAGAAACATTTATCCCTTACGGGACAGGGGTTAAGACATCTTTGCTTTTCCTCGAGAAAGAGCAAAATCAATATGCCATAGACTATCCCATTTTCTTCAGCAGGATTACCAAACTCGGTTATCAAGGGAATAAGAATGCTACTCCTATTTACAAAAAAGATTCTCACGGTAATAGCATTGTAGAAAATGGGAGATTGGTCTTGGATGAGGATTATACGGACGTACTTGCAGACTACTCTACGTTCTTGTTAAAAGGTGCAATTAACACCCCTAACTCATTTAGTATTTCCTGTAGTGATATTAAGGGACGAATTGATTATGATTTCTACTCTCCCTCAAATCGTGGGATTCTTCGTGATCTTAAGAACTCTTCCGTCAGACTTGGTGATATAGTATCCATCGTTAAATCCAGAAGTCCAAAACTAAAGAATAAAGAAAGAGTCGTTGACTACATAGAACTATCTGACATTAATACTCACTCTTTTGAGATTATTAACGCCACCACTTGTGCCGTTCATGAACTTCCTAGCAGAGCAACATACGAACTTCAAGAGGGAGATATTATTACAGGAATCGCCGGCAATTCTGTCGGAACAAGAAAACATGCCACAGCACTGGTGACAGCCGAATATGATGGTGCCATCTGCACAAATGGCTTCAGAGTACTACGATCTCCTAAAATCAATCCGTTTTACCTCTTATACTTCCTGCACAGTGAATTATTCTTAAAACAGATGATGATGTATAGGACCGGGGCCGCGATTCCAAATGTGTCCGATGCTGATCTTAATAACATTCTCGTTTATTTACCAGACACCAATAAAATAGAAGAAATAGGGGACAAGATCAAGGAGACCTTCGAATTAAGAAAAGAAAGTCGCCGAATCTTGGAATCAATCAAGATTTAAAAGAATACCGACAGAGGATTATCTGCCCGGTTTTCATATGAAGGGTTTCTAGGAGAGCATCTATATGCTTGGTGTTCATCTGGTGGATCCCGAGGATACGGGAAGATGCTACACTCTTTCCCATTGATTTAGCATCAAAAGGAGACTGAGCAACCCATGGAAGGGGCCAGTCTCCTACTATAAGACCCACATCAAAACAATAAATGACTTAAACTGTATCTTCGAGTTCAATGTGGAACTTGAGTAAACTACCACTGATTATTGGTATTCTGTCATCCACATTGCTATCAATGCCGAAGAAAACACCGTTAGCTCTCGCACCATCTACATACCACCCATTCTGGAAACCGCCATCAGGAAGAATTGCCAAACTCTTCTTGGATATGGTGTCTGTAATCACAAGATCCCTAAAATGCTGCTTGAATGATGCATTACTATTAATGTGAAGTCGTGCAGAATCACACCACGACATAATATCGCTCAATACCGAATCTCTTTCGACATTATCATATAGGTTGGCGGTCAACAATCTCCTTTGATCCGTCTTATGACGACCGTAGTATTGATCAGCGTAGTTTAGTCCGTCGAATGTGATATCATAATCCTGAACCTTATAATGCAACAAGAGCTCCTTAATGAACTTGCCAGCTATAATAATCCCCAATTGGCTCTTTAAATGCTTATCCGTATATACTAAATCCAGTTTATGACCTGAACAGTCGTGCATAAAACCATCAATTTCAGTTTTCGCATGTGAACGGATGTAAGAAAACACATCCGGAGTATAAATCTGACATCCTGCAGGAATCTTAATGCAATGGTAGTTCCCTTTTATGGGAGAATAAGATGTCAGTTGTATCTGAGCATATGAAACAGCATATATATGATCCTTCGCCCAGTTACAGTCTAAACAAGCATACTCCTCAATATCCGTAAAATACAAAGTGCCATTTACATATGCCAACGGGTACACTCCTATAGGAAATATGTGAGAGGTTTCATAATGAGAAGACCAGTTTCGCATACGGGATAGCATGTCGAGAATATTCTGAGGAACCATAGTTTGGATGCCCAAAAAACAACACTTCACCTTATGACTACAAAGGCTCCGCCGAAGATCATACCAAGATACCTCCGTCTCGTCTGCTTCATCGTAATTCCATCTTGAAGGCTTATAATTCATAAACAGCACGACATCATTGCCTCCAGAAAGGATTGCATTTTGCAAATCCACACCACTGACATAGGCACTATTAGGAAGGGTGTTCAACACGTTCTGAGGAACACTTCGACGGAGTCTAAACTCATTATTGAGCCAATCTATAGCGCCCTTGATATCGATTTGTTCCAAATAGCGCATCGTACTTGCATCAAGTACATCTTCGATGGAAGAATAAGTAGTCTGACGGATCTCGTCAAGAATTCTGTACAATAAGGAAATGTCATCAAGTTTCGACGCATATCCGGCGCCTCCCTTTGCAACATCATAAATGCATATTGTATATCCTCCGTCTTGATGCTTCACAATAAAACCGAGATCCTTATTCTCACATGGAATCAACTCGGCGAGCTTTCGGCTAATCAAAATAGCTAGAGTCTTGGCGACCTTCTCGTCCTTCAGAGGCGTAGGCTGCATTCCATTACCCGTATCAAAAAGCTTTATTTCTGTGTAATCTGTTTGGACTTCACAGCCTATGATGACATTTCGTTGCAAGCTTCCTCCGGCATAACAACAATCGTTATTCTTGATACTATTGTGGAAATGCTTCCCATTTGCATTTGATTTGGGGTACATTACGTCTCCAATATATGCATCTGCCATTTGATCTCCCTTTGGTCCAATCTCAATGCGAGCAAATCCACAATGACCACATAGCGCATATCCGAATCCCCGGCCAGCGTTGTAAATCAAAATTCGGGAGGTCTCTGTATTGTGAGGTTTACTGGTTCGGGTTGCAAATAGCCTCCCGGGTAAACCATTAAAATCATCAACACCAATTAATACGGAATCCAAGTATGTTTTCGCAGTATCTTCAGTTTTGCGACTGACATCACTGCTGGGAATGAAAACGTTCGGTTGAATCATCGTCATTACATCCGAATTGTTAAAACCCCAATTCTGCGCCGACCCGCCACAATTCGGGCAGGTATTTGCCATTCCCATCCAGATTTTTTCACAGGAAGAGCACCGTCTAATGGATTTATAAGCTCCTATCCTACGATTCCAATCAATCCCCACAATTTCATAGGTGCGCTCCTCGGCAAACGCCAAACTCTCAGGAGTCCAGATTGTCAAAGCCTTTTGTAAATCATACTGAGGATTCTCCTTCTCTTCATAGTCATCATAAACCTGAAGCTCGGCGATATTCAAGGGCATATTTGCGTTAGGAGAGAACTGATTAGCAGAAAGATGCTCTAATAGATTATGACCTAACAAAGATGTGAAGTTATAGTTCAACCTCGCCAAATAAGAATCATTTTGGATTTGTTTTGCCTTCCTCTGTGAATAAGCATCCGCGATAACACCCAATTCTTCAAAAAGCCCATTCTTGATGTTTTCAATGTCTTCTTTAGCTTGTCGTATCAATTCCTTTCCGGGGACAAATTGCAGGCAAGTCCCCTTAATTAGGGATTGAATTAGAGAGTAATTACCGACTTGGATGATATTATCCAGGAAACCAATGAATTCCTCATATGCTGTGGGAGTCTGTTTTCTTGTAAGGAAATCATCCGGCTCAACATAACCCGAGGTCATCCCTAGAACACAAACCCGCTGCTTATCAATTGTCACATTATCCGCTTTCTTGGCATACTGATACAAGGTGAAGAAATCCATCAGATTGGTTCCTCTCTCATCTGTGCCGAGGTTGGTCAAAAGAATCCCATTCTGAACCAGATAAGAACGGAATAAAAGGCTATTAATATGACGTTGAATAATCTGCGGACTGGATAAGTCTACGAAAGGAGGCTCAACATCTCTTTGTATAAGCGAATTCAAAGGATTCGAAAAAACAGCCAAACCTATTGGATCTGGGTTACAGAAGGTTAGACATACGCTCTTATTCTGACTCTTTCGACCGCTACGGCCTGCTCTCTGCTTATAGTTAGCAGGGTGCGGAGGAATGTTTGACATAGTAACCAATTCCAAAGAGCCAATATCTACCCCCATCTCCATGGTTGTAGAACAAGAAAGAATATTAATCTCATGATCCAGGAATTTCTTTATTCTCCCCTGCGGATCCGAGATCTGTCCCGTATGCTCACAGTTTACGAAAATCTCAGGATATGACAAGTAGAGCGCCAGGCGTTTGCTCCACAATCCCGCCAGTTCTGGACGATTATTCTCTATCCAAGACTTGATGGCAAGGTGGGACACGCGGTTTTTAGTCGAATTCACACCTCCAACATAAGGATAGCTCAGCCAACTTCCAAGGGATTGCGTACATTTCGGATAATCTTCGTAAGGGCTCATTCCCTTGAAAGAAGTATCTATCGGACGCTGGGTTACAGGACAAATAACACCTCCATCATAAAGCTTAAAAGCAACTTTCCGAAGATTCAGTCGCCATGGTTCTATGATATTACCCTGAAGATCAGTCCGATTGCTCTCACGTTGCCACGTTTTAGGTGCTCGTCGATTGCCTCGAGGAGAAGAATAAACCATGCCTCTTTCAATTAAACCAACACTTAATAACTGATTCCAGAAATCAGATAACACTTTGGAAATCAGCGCATTCTTATCGTATTCGGGCACGTTGGCTCCAAACAGTTTTCCCAGCATTTTGGGGATCCGACTATTGCCCATACTAATTGCCCTTACTGGCCTTCTGGCTTCATCATTCTTCCTGAACCTTCTTAATTCAGATATGTCATAATCCCATCCATTGCCTTCCTGCTCAGGATAAAAGAAAGTTGCCCCTTCACTCCTAACCTTGTAATCCAAATAGATCTTCATCAAATCACACCAATCTTTGATATGTATTTGTTTATCCGGAACAAGACGCGCGTTCATATCCAGCACAGACTGAGGGAGAGCTCCGTCACCTTTCAGGAGAAGTGACTCCAGGTCCGGATAATATGAGTGAAAGAGGCCCAACGTTTCAGGAGAATCGCTAAACTTGGGCTTTTTGTTCATGGCATAGTATAGGGTAGAAAGAGCATATTCCCTTCGATTCTGCTGACAAGTCAAACCCTTACCCGTAAAAATATAGTCCGCATAACGAATGATATCCGGATCTTTTTCCAGAAATTCTACCGCATCTACCCATGAAATATAACGCTTTTCAAGCTTCTTTAACTCTTCCTTAAAATCCTTCAGATTATTATCATCCCTCGCAGACCTATTCACCTTCGCCTCCAATCTGGCAATATCCGCTTTACAATCCTCAATATCCTGTTCCCGCTGTTGATCCTTATTCAGCAATAAATTAAACAATCTGCTATATACTAAGACCGTTTCGTTATCAAGGCATTGTACAAGGGCTGCTTTGGCCGCCCCTTGTCGGCTGTCGGTAAAAGTAATAAACTGTTTTCCCGCATAAGGCTTGCCAGGAAGAATATTTCCTTGCGAATCAGTCGCGGGAGTCAATTCGTCCAACAAATCTCGGGAAACTAAGCGACCTAGGAAAGATGCCGACAGATTGAACTTCCTTATATTCCCTCGCCTCTCACCACAGAACGGGCAGCCATCATCAGGGTCAGACATGATTACATTGGATGCAGAATCACCAATAATGGAATTGTTCACTCCTATTCTAACCGGAATCGCATCGCTGTTCTTGGGTATGACTCCAGGTGTCAAAAGCCCGAAATAGTTGCATCCTTGAATGACAGAGTTGGTATTTGAAGGAAGTGCTTGACTCGTGGTCAAAGACCCGTCATCTTGATCATCGTCGAAAATTCCTGGGACATCTGAATAAAAACGTTCAAAACTGCCCATCTGGGTAATTCCATCAAATCTCACTTGTCCATATCCCAAGATTGCTCCGCAATGCCTACAATAGTGGGCTTCAATGACACTATTCTCCGGTTGCAGGGTCTGACTGTTCAACGGAATGGTTGACATTAATTCCACAGCACCGCTTCCCATTTTTGCCAAATCAAGATACAACCCCCTGTTAAGGGATTTAAAGAAAAGATGGATCTTTACCTTTAACCCATTCTCGGCGACATCATCCAAGGTATCCAGACGGTCTTCTACAGTATTACCTCCTGGAATCAATTTTTCAAGTGATACGTACCCCGAACTTGCCATCTGATTAAGGGCAACAGAGTCCACTCGTTGATCCGTACAACACGGAACAGTACGCTGTCCTTGGATTACATCGACGGTCATCTCGCCAGTCAGGTCCTTGATGTACTCAACAAGTTTTGTCTGATTTCCACCAGTAATTGTTGCCGATGATGTGGCGAATTGGATGCTTCCCGCTACCTCTTTCTTGAAAGCTTTCCTCACTCGTCTAAGCAGTTCAGCCAATTCTGCGGCGGATGCACCTGTGAAGGTATGCGTTTCGTCTATTACTATCCAATCCAAAGAGCCCACCTGAGCGGAGTTTGATATAATAGCGTCATCTGACTGTCGCAACATCATATACTCCAACATGGAAGGATTCGTAAACATAATGTCAACACCATTATTTCTCATATCCTCCCTATATGCGACCTCATGTTTCGAAGGTGTGGGGGTGGGCTGTCCAAGGAGCTCTGCTAAGCGCTCGCTTTCAGGCATATCACCATTGTATACAGCATATCTAAGATTGGCCCCGCTTAACTCAATCAACTCTTCCAGCCGATTTTTTTGATCCACCATCAACGCATTCAGCGGATATAGGAAAATAGCTTTCAACGTATGGAAACCCTGAGGATTTGCCGCACAATCTGCCAATTCCTTGATAATAGGGATCATGAAGCATTCTGTTTTTCCGGATCCAGTCCCTGTTGTCACCACCATTGAATGCCTTTGCGTTAATAAGGTCTCCCAACAATCCACCTGGTGTTTATATGGAGCATTCTTAATTGTCCACAATTGCCTTCCTGTATTCGTGGTGGACAGAGCCTTCCATGTCGATTGCGGGCCGTTGAAGCCCTCCCAATCAGACATACTTTCAACGACAACATTATCGCCTATACATTCCTGAATAATCTTCTCAAGATTATTCCCCTGGTTATGTTGCATAGTACCATGCCCATTTGTCCACAGGGAAATGAGACTTTCTTTGATACTAGATGCACAGTTTTCATAGATGCGCCTAAATTTCAATAACTGGTTGGCCATATATCACTTCGTTTTAGTATTCCTGTAAATCAAAACATCATAAACTTCCATCAAAAAACTGAAATCCGTCAGGTTCTTAAAAATAGATATCTTATCTTTTTCACTTAAGAAGGTCTCGGACGCCCTTTTCTTCCCAGGATACTCAATTTGAGCAATATCCTTTTTTTTGCGACGTATACATTGCGCGACCTTATTCCCCACTTCGTCTGAACGACGAAAAGCAAATAACGTTTCATTTGCAATCAAAGAAGAAATTCTTTCGGTTTGATATATCGCCGCTCCGCGAAGACCTGGCCTTGCGAGGAAAAGCTTACGTATATAAACGGAATAATCCTTACATATTTCGATAAGGTCTCGCCAGTATCTGGCAGGAATAAGCATCCAGTCGAACATAAACTCGCCAGAAAAACGCCATAACCCTGGGTAATTAATCGCAGTCTGTCGGACAAGGCAGTCATCTAGATACTGTTTAAAGAAGCATACCATTCTTCTCTCAAAGGAAACATCATAGAGACAAAGTATTTTCAACTCATCAAACCAACCATAATAACAGCCCTGCTCATTGGCGATGTTGAATGCCCGGATCGCTATCTTCAAATCAGCATTCTCTGCAAAGAAAAGAGTTGTATACTTCTCTTTAGTTTCGAGCCGTTTCAGATTCTTTTCTTTTTCATTCATTCTATCCGGCTCATTTTGAGATGGTTTGTACGTGGCGCGATAGTACTCTTCTGTTTGTGTTTCGTTCAGCGATTGGATAATCAATCCTCGGGCATCGTCTATTTCGTGCGGTATATCAAGAATTAAATACTTTTTCTTCCCTCGATAATCATCGTTATCAATGATTTTCATTGGAATATCCACCATCTCGCCATCGTCTATAGGGACAAAACAGAATTTCAAATTCTTGATACTCTCTGATATCTCATTCCCGGAATCGACGATGAAACTATACATATCATCTCTTTCCAACTTCTTGGAATACAAGGAAATGCTTGCATAGCCATTAAACGTTTTTGGTGTTGCTATTTGTCCTTCGTTTTCCGTTAACAACTGTTTATGAATATAGCTGTTGATTTCAAACCTTTTATCTTCAGATACGGTACTTCTTGTGCAACCTTCTGACGAAAACACCCGATGAATAAACCTATCCGCCAATATCGCCGGAACTGACGACGACTTTTTCTGGTCGGGTTTATAAAGTCGTACTCTCGACTCATCTTCTTGAAGAATATCTGTCATGTCATAAGGCCAGACAACATCCAATAGCAGCTTATTGCCGTTGTTATCAGCAACTTCAATCTGACAACCCGAACTTTCACGCGTTATATTATAATTGCAGGAAATCTTATTGTTATTGTTAATCTTTACTGGCGCACCACCGCCTATAGACACGTTGAAACAATCAAAACCATTCAATTCAATAGCCCCCTCTCGGCTATTCCTGCTCATATTCCTTTTTACACTCGTTCCCGAATCAACGAAAAAGCAGAGTATCTCAGCCGTTTTCTCATAAGTCTTGATGCGCAGCGAGTGGAATCCTTTCAACTCCTCGAGACTATCAAGTAGCACATATCGTGCAGAATCTCGATCAAAATGCTCAATTCGATACTCGTCATTGTTTACAGAAGATCTTTCTCCATTAATCTTAATAACTCCAACATCGAATCCTGAATGATCCACAACATACACATTTACCAGGTCTTCTTGACCTGCAATCTTGCACGGGAAACGGGATTCCTGCCGATTAATGAACCACCCTTCTTGAAACAGCGGCTTTTGAGGTTTAACACTAAGTCTCCCTTCAGCATTATAGAACAAAAGGGAAGGGCCTCCGCCAATAGGAGACAATTCACATTTCCCATCAACGAGCTCGACAAACTCAAACTCCGTATCTTCAATGCTTTGAGAATCCGGAGAACGCCAAAGGGAACGATTAAATACAACCAAAGAATATCTTCCACACCCTCCTCGCGAAGACCAAGATCGGTGATCGTCAGAATAAAGTTGCACACACCCTTTTTTCCTTGACGGAGATTCGACGAGTGGCAAATCTACACCATCAAGTTTGATATGAATGTCCTCAAAAAGAGGGAAGTCGGTCTCTATTACACTTTCGCACTTGTAGGGAATCCAATCCTTGTTTATGCACTTGAAGAACGGGACAGACAATGACTGTCCCCCACACTCAAACTGAAGGGTAAACTGATTAAGAGCAGCGCTGTCAATTCCCCAACTTTTAAGCCGATCTTCGTTGATAGCAACATTTCTTCCGTCCCCCACAGCATTGGGTTTGAATCGGATACACGTCGAAAGCTTGGATGCAAAACCAGGCATCTTCCAGAACCGGTATTCTATGCTAAACTTTCTCTTCTTGTTCTGCTCAAATCCGCTTTTTAGGATTTCACTGAAATCCTTGAAAGTCCATGATGAATGATCATTGACCTTGTCTTCTTCGGCATAAGGAAACCATCCGTCCTGTAATAGCGGAATTAAACGTCGAATACTTTCTGAACGATTGATAGTCTTGTCGTTGAAAAGATCCTCTGTCGCGTCAAAGTCTTGACTCTCTTCGGGGTCGAACAAACTTGAGAGTTTATTGATTAACTGGTCGTTTCTCTCGCTCTTATGTTTTTCCAAAAGACTAAAAACCGGCAGCCCCCCAAGAGCACGAATGCATGACTGCCATTGGGTGCGAATATTAACCGGGACGTGATCTATGCCAAAATGATCAACAACTGCCGCGGAAATAGATGTTGGGATGGAAGGGGATATCGCCAAACCGCCACAGTATTCTCGTTTATACCATTCTGCAATGAAATACTTGATAACTTTTTTAAAACTTGTAAAAGATGAATCTGCCTGAATTTGATTCGACTCATATTTACGAAATACAGACTCAACCAAAGCTTTTATCTTGGAATACTGCCGATAATCCAATTGCGCCTGCCATACGTAATCCGTATCAGGCAGTGTATTTGCTAATTCTTGAATCGCAGAACTAAAGGCTATTTCCATAGGTGTCTTATTGTGTTATCAATCTTAAAACACTTCATTCGCTATTATTCTTCACAAAAAGATATAATAATTGAATCTAGTGGCTTAGACAAAGATAAACAAGACCTGTATTATTTGCAATTGTTCTTTGATTGGAATTCACAGTATTTTAGTGATTATTTCGTAAGATATGGAGAAACCGCTTACAATTCAACCCTGTTTCCACTCGTAGTTGCCCCAAGTCCCCTTTCTCATCTGATTCCTAAATGCAGGCTGTAGGGATTTAAAACCGCACCAGCCTGCATTCTATTTAGGGTTTCGTTTTTAAGTCCTGCGAATCTCTTTCATAAGGGATAAGTGGGGGCGTTTTTCTACGGAAATACCACCGATGGCCGATTATAATTGTGTCCTTACTATCCTCATAATCTCCACCATCGCCCTCCTGTCCTGCAGGTAATAGATTTCGAGAGGATTCTCCGTTAAAGTTCTTGGCTTGATAGAGTTACTTTCTCTTTGCAAAGATCATCTATTTCACCCGAAATAGGCAAGAATTTGTTTCGCACTTCTTCTCGATTAAAAAAGTCCCAGAGATCCGCCTTGCTAATAACGCCACCGTCTTTTATGTATGCTTCGAGGTACTTCTGCGTGAATTCTATAACAAGAGAATTCTTTTTAATCTGCTTGAGTATTTTCTTATTATTCTCAATGTTTTTCTCCACACTTGTATAAATACTATTAATATCCTTCATCTCCGCCACAATGCGCTCAATAAGCATATTAACAAATTCAGCATTGATTATTCTTCTATCCTCATCTGTATTATTTAGGACTAACGCACGAGCCAGATTATACGAAATGGTCAAGTTGCGGTTATCCGCGGCTTGAGAATCGATAACGCAAACAAATCCAATATCTTTAATGTACTTAACGCCATCAACTTCTTTAGCAAGACTTGCATCTGCCGAAGCAGCATCAATAACAATAATGCTGGTGTCGGCATTGCGATTTACAGAAGCCTCAAGCATTTGGCTCCACGCAGTTTCACCCGGCTTAACTTCTATATCGCAGGACGACGATATATCACCCAATGCTATTTTCTTATACTTACACTCGATGGCTATTGACCGACTTATAACCCCTCCAGAGGAATCTGGCTCGCGAACAATGGAAGTAATGTCACCTGTCTTATTTCGCGGAATCTCACCGGTCTGCCGGCCTTTAAGTTCTATTAGATCATCAAATCCACGCTGCTTGATATGTTTTTGGAGAACCATATAAACAATATTCTCAAAATCGTCTCCCTTCAGTGCGGTCTGCTGAAAAAACTTCTGTTTCATATCAAGACGGACCTGAAGATTCTTAAGTTCCCCCGCCAATTCATCCTTTGTATTCGCCAGAAAAGCAGATATTCTATTCTCCTGCAAAGCCATCACGCCGATATGAATTGCACGTGCCATCGTGGCATCATAATCGGTGGGTTTCACTCTGGTATCGAAATAATCAAATACCAAATCATCCTCAAGAATAAAGCCATCAATTTTGATTCGCTTATCCTGTTGATTTAACAATACGGCTTTCTTCTTTGCTTGTTTTTCCTGCACATCCAGCGCTTCCTGTCCTTTCGTTCTTGCCATAACTATTTTATTTTGATAATAAACGATACCGAATAAGAAACTATAACGAACCTGCTTTTAACTTATTCTTCTACCGCCTCGTACAATTTATCCATCACCTTGACCATCGCCAGGGTGTCGAGACAACAGTAATCCAGCAGGGCGCGGCGGGCTTTCGCTTCGTCTTCCGTACTCATATTCTGAAGCTTCGGGAAGAGACTCTTGGCATCCCCTCCATTCTGGCAAATATCATCCAACGCATGGTAATCAAGTTGGGGGTCGTTCGGGAAGAGTGCAGGAAGGACACTCTTTATAGAGGAACGACCGCCCATGGCAGGAAGGTAATAGAAACCCTTTTCGAACGGGACAAGGAGATCTACTATATTGTCTCTGATAGCCAAAAGGTGATCTTTCAAATCCGGGAACATTTCGGATAACTCTCGGAGTCGAGGGCCTTCGAATGTCTTGCTATATACAATGACACAAGCGTCTTTGGGAATGAACGCACACAAAGCCTCGGCGACCGGACGAAGCGGGTTCCCTTTTGAAGGTGCGAGAAACTCCTTATGCGTAACTTTGCCACGAGGTGTCTCCTGAATATGAAGTGAAAACTGGGTTGTCAATTGCTGGTAAGGATGTGTACCGTCGAAAATCGGGATGGCAGGCTGGATTGATTCGAAATCCAGATAATAGAGCGGGAAACGGTCCGTGAACGGGTCCAGGAATGCCTGAATCTTTGCTTTGTCAATGGAAGCAGTGCCCTTAAGCGTACACTCGACCTGCATCCGCTGGATTTTGTTCAGTTTATAATCCTGGATGCTTTCAAAGGTATCCCGACCGGCGTTGTGCAACGCAATCTTCTTGTCGAAATGCAGGCCTTTGACATCAAAGACGGACGGCTTCGGCAACTCCCTCGTGCAATACTCCCAGAACTGGCAGTCATACGGTTTATGGCAACCCATCGACAAGGGAGTGTCCGGCTCGCCCCCGGCAAGGACGTTCCGGGCGACCTTCACATTTCCATCGACCAAGCCGATTTCCTTGTCCACGGCTTTGGAGATGTCCGTAATCTTGAACAATTGCTGCAAGTCGAGATCGCCCTGGAGGACATACTGGTTGTTGATGCTCACCAGATACGTGCCCGTCACGTTCAAGCCGCAACCCGTGAGAACATACTTTTGATAGGCAACGTCCCAACCATAGATTTCTTTATCGGGCGAGGTCGAGCTCTTCACTTCGTAGATTTCATATCCGGCGTCCGTCTTGTGCAGGATATCGACCGCGCAGTAATTCCCTTCGAAACTGAATGCCGCTTCACAGATATTCACGACGCCGCGAGCCATAGCATCTTTGGTCTTCTCAATCATCGCGCCCTTGTCCAATTGCCCGTTCGGATCCACCGTCGTCATTTCCTCAAAGTCTCCCAGCAAGCCCATCGCAAGATCTCCAACCTCTGATCCCGTGTCGAAGATAGCCTGTTGTGCGTCGGTAATGACGGCGGCTTCGGGTTTGAAAACGGAAAGCCACAGCGCTTTGTCGCAAAGCCTGAACTGGGTATAACGCGATTTAGACAGTCCTTTTGCCATAGTAATAGTGTTATTGTCGTTCTTGCATCAAAGATACAGAAAAATAATCAAAAAGCCCCCCTCGAGATGCCGCGGTTGCCGCTCAACGGCGGTCATGAGGCCATTGTAGATGTTCACAGTCCAGGGGTAATTACGCATGTTTTCAAGTGGTTACACCTATAGATACGACATGAGATGAGTTGTTTTTCACCCTTTTAATGTAATTTTGATCTTCATCTTCCGTACATTTAAGAAACCGCCTTCTATGAATTCCGTCATCAAATCCCCCACTCCCCTTCCCGAAAAGACCGGCTTGACCGTTTTCCTCGCCGGGCCGATGAAAGGCGCCCCCAAATGGCAGCGCACGGTGCCGAAACTCGCGGAGAGTCTCGGCATCGACGGCGTCACGTTCCTGAACCCATACCCCTGCCAGCGGTGGGTCGGCTGGAAGAAGCAGGTCGATTGGGAATCGGCCGCATTGGCCTATGCCGATATCGTCCTGTTCTGGATCCCGAACCAGGCAGAGGCCGTCGAAGGGCGCGATTA
>JAEEGL016804118.1_pt1 | contig 18671 bp, 17 predicted proteins | sample 9134231 | NCBI WGS metagenome assembly JAEEGL01 (sample SAMN16246548, study PRJNA631951) | gut metagenome | biome: gut microbiome; feature: rumen; material: fiber-attached | host: Bos | place: Iran: Karaj | collected 2018-10 | reverse complement strand
TTCCGCGCCGCCGTCCCCCTCTCCGAAGAGGACCGGAACGCCCGGCTTGATGATCCCGGCTTTTTCCGCGGCGATCTTTTCCGTCGTGTCCCCGAGGATGGCGCAGTGATCGAGCGCGATCCCCGTTATGACGGACAGAACGGAGGTTTCGATGATGTTCGTGGAATCCAGCCGTCCGCCCAGCCCGCATTCGAGCACGACGTAATCGCACTTCATGCGGCGGAAGTATACGAACGCGATCGCCGTAATGAGCTCAAACTCCGTCGGTAGGTCTTCCATCGTTTCGGCGCATGCCTTTACGGTTTCCGTATCCCGCGCCAGATCCCCGTCGGAGATGTCTTCCCCCCCGAAGCGGATCCGCTCGTTGAACCGCTCGATATAGGGGGAGGTGAACAGGCCGACTCTGTATCCCGCCGCCCTGAGTATGGAATCCAGCATGGCGGAGACGGAGCCCTTGCCGTTTGTGCCGGCAATATGGATGAATTGTAAGTCCCGTTCGGGATGGCCCAGCCGCTCCGTCAGCTCGGAGATCCGTTCCAGTCCCGGACGGCTTCCCTTCCAGTCTACCGAATGAATATAGGCTAGCGCCTCTTCGTATGTCATATCCGTCTCACAGCCTCACATGCTTTTTTAAAGTCACGCTGAACTGCCGGATCAGCGGGATCAGAATCAGATTCATCACCGTGATCGCGGCAAACTGCGGGATCCTGCTGACGAAATAGCCCCAGTATGTCTTGCTGCTGTACAGGATCGCGATCCACAGCGTATCGATGCAGAGCCCGATCACGAAATTGTTGACTGCCGTCGGAACCACGACATGGGGAAAGAACTTCGCCCTCTTCCGGCTGAGGAACCAGCCGTACAGCGCGCCTTTCAGAGCGGCCGTCACCGTGAACCCGGGAAAATACACGCCGCGGGGAAACAGAAGGGCTCCGATCAGATCCGCCAGTCCCCAGACCGCCGCCCCGCCCGCCGGTCCGTACAGGATCGCCGCCGCCACAACGGGAACGAAGGTAAACGTGATCTTGTAGGTATCGGTGAACAGCGCGGGAACGAAGCGGTCCAGCACCACGGCGACCGCGGTCAGCATGGCGCAGACGACCGTTTCGCGGAGAGGAATCTTCTTCATAAATCAAAACCTCCCATAAATGTATTGCGGAAAAACAAAAGGTCCGCCCGAACATTTATGAGAGCATTTTCTCTTCAGAATGACAGCGGGATGCGGCACCGTGACCGCAGCTTCCGCTTTCGTCCGCCGGACAACTCCCCGTTCCGGCGGCACTTGACGCCGCGATGCCTACTCTGTTTGGGAAAGCGGCGGGTTTCCGCCCTCTCCCGGAAAAGACGCAGATGTCAGTCTTTCCGCAAGTTCCATTATATCACAGCGCGGCAGTCATTGCAAGACTTCGTGCAACTCTTCCGCGATTTCGACGTTTTCACTTGAAATGAGAGAAAAACCGATGCGTTTCCTCGCAAAATGACAATGAACCGCCGAACTGTTCACAAAAAAGGAACTGTCCGGAAAAGTTCCGCGCAGTCCCCATTCATGCTTCGCGCTGCGGGATCAGAGGATCCCGTCGTCCCCGCCCATGGATTCGAGCAGTTTTTTGTTGAATTCCTCGGCGGTGTTGTACCCCATCTTCTTCTGGCGGTTGTTCATCGCGGCGATTTCCAGAACGACCGCGAGGTTCCGGCCGGGTTTGACGGGGATGGTGATGGACGGGATCTGGATCCCCATGATGTCCGTGTATTCCGTCTCAAGACCCATGCGGTCGTACATTTTGCCCTGCACCCACTGTTCGAGGTTGATGATCATATCCACCTTTTCCGTCTCCTTCACGGAGCCCATGCCGAACAGACGCCGCACGTCCACCACACCGATGCCGCGCAGCTCCACGTAATAGCGGATGATATCGGGCGCGCGTCCCACGATGGTCTGCGAGGAGACCTTTCTCAGCTCCACCGCGTCGTCCGCAATGAGGCGGTGGCCGCGCTTGATGAGCTCGATGGCGGTCTCGCTCTTTCCGACGCCGGAATCTCCGGTGATGAGGATCCCTTCGCCGTAGACCTCCACAAACACGCCGTGCCGGGTGATCTGGGGCGCCAGCTGCACATGCAGGTAGGAGATCAGGGTCGCCATGAAATCGCTCGTGTTTTCCTCGGTGGAAAGAACCGGGACCTCAAAATAGCTTGCCAGTTCGAGCAGTACGGGGTCGACCTCGTTCCGGTGCGTGACGATCACCGCCGCCGGATGATGGCGCAGAAAATCCGTCAGGCGTTCCCGCCGGAGCTCGTCCGGCAGTTTTTTCAGAAACATTGCCTCCGCGTTTCCGATGATCTGGATCCGGCGCGGCTCGAAATGGTCGAAAAAGCCCGCCCCCAGGACAAGTCCCGGCCGGTTCACATCCGAAGAGCTGAGCATGATCTCATGCGGGTCCTCCGGGGAATAGACCACGGTGATGCCGTTGTCTTCCGCCACCTTTGCGAGACTGACGCGCGATGTAAAGTCATCCATGTCCGCACCTGCTTCCGGTACGGACCGCCCCCCGGACGATCCGCACACATGGTTGTTCGAGATGATTATAACACAGTTTCCCGCGGATTGCAACCGTATTTCCGAAAACGCTCTCCGATTCGTCCCGCCGCGCCCCGAAAGCCCGACCGGCGTCGTTATTCACGTATGAGCGCGGATTTGTTCATACAGGATTCACGTTCTTCTGTTATAGTTAGTGTGTATCAGTATATCATGAAATCAAGAGGTTGTTCCATGGTCTTAGGGAAAAGACGCGCCGCCGCGCTGGTCCTTGCTCTCGTCTGCCTGCTCTTCCTTTTCTCCTGCGGGAAGAAAGACGCAAGGATCCTCGAGAGTTCGAAGCTCGAGAAGACCCCGCTGATGACGGTGGACGGGATCGACGTCCCGCTCGAACTCTACCGGTACGTCGCGCTGAACTACAAAGCGGATTACGAAGCGGCCTACTCCTCTTCCGTGTGGTCGGGACCGGACGCGGCGGAAAAGCTCGAAGAACTGGACAACAATGTGAAGAACACCCTGGTGAAGCTCTGCGCGACGATCTCCCTCTGCCGGAAATACGGCATCAGCGAGGACGATCCCTATATCACGGACGCCGTTGAAATGCAGATGCAGGATCTGTACGAGGAAGCCGACAGCGACTACGAAGCGTTCGACGAATATCTCCGCGGGCACAACATGACCGACGGGGTCTACCGGTTCATCATCCGGAACGACATTCTCGCGGAGGAACTGCTCGCCAGAATGATCCAGAACGGGGAACTGCCGTCCGAAGAAGAGGAACTCGAAGCGATCCTGACGGGGCCCGAATTCGTCCGCATCAAACAGATCCTCGTTCCCTCGGACAACGGGAAAACCGAAGCGGAAAACGAGGCGCGCGCCGAAGAGCTCGAAGCCATGGCGAAGGCGGGCGAAGACTTCGACGCGCTCGTGCAGAAGTACGGCGGGGATCTCTTCATGTTCAACAACCCGGACGGATATTACATCTCCCGCGGCAACTATCACAAAGCGTTCGAGGAAGCTGCGTTCTCCCTTTCCGTCGGAGAAATCAGCGGGGTCGTCCGGACGGATGCCGGATGGAGCGTCCTGAAACGGTACGAAAAAGAAGCGGACTACCTTCTCGAACATTTTGACGATCTCGCGGACGAATATCTGAGAGGTCAGTACAACGAAAAGCTGGAAGCTTACGCCGCCTCCCTGAGCGCAGAACCGACGGAGAGACTGGCGGAATATACGGTTTTCAATCTGAACACTACCTATTGAACAACGAGGCGTCTTCCTTGAAATTCTACACTCAAAACCGTTCCATATCCCCGAAGGCGCGTGCCGTTCTGCTCCGGATCCTGTTCGTCATTCTGGCGGCGGCGGTCATCACCTTCGGGGCGATCATCCTCGGACAGTATCTCCTCAGGAAGGTGGAAGCAGCGGGAGCTCCTCCCGCGGATCTGTCCGGCGCGGGCTGGCAGCCGGAAAAAAGCAGCATGGATCCCGAATACACGGCGGGAAGCGCGCCGCAGATCCGGGCGTGCGGGATCTCTCTTTCCGAGTATCCGACCGTCGATCTGCTCACTCCCGTATTCCAGGAGATCGCGGTCTCCTATGACACCGTGCTGTATCCTCTCTCCGGGAGCGACGGAAGCCTGATCTATCAGTCGCCGGCCGTCTGCACCCTGACGCGGATCCCGATCACCGACGCGGAATCGGGAGAGAGGATCCGCGAGGCGATCCTCGCGGCGCGGAACAACGGATTCCGGGTCATCGTCTCGCTCTTCCCGTCGGAAGCCGTGACGGACGCGGTCCTTTTCTCCGAACTCGCGTCCTGGGGAGCGAACGAGATCCTCATCGTTCCCAATTTCTCCGGCACGATCGATTACGAAACCGCGAACCGTCTGCGTCTGTATCTCAACGAATGCTCCGCTTCCCTCGAGTCGTCCTGCCGCCTCGGGACCGTGCTTCCCGCGGCGTGCTATCTCGATTCATCCGGCACCATGCAGCTGCAGATGATCGCGCAGTCCTCCTCGACACTGGGCATCCGCTTCGACGTACAGTATATGGATCCGGAGGCGGACGTCTACGAAAACGTCTACAACGCGCTCCAGTCCCTTTTAGGATCGTTTTCCGTATACAACATGCGCGTGTTCATCGACGGGACTCCCGCCGCGGTCGAGGCTCAGTACCGCGCCTGCGCCGACCGGGGCATCATGAATTTCATCTTTGCCTCGAAGACGGACTACAACGCTTTCGAGCGGCCCCCGGTCGAAGAAGAGCCCGAAGAGGTCCCCGAGACGACGGTTTACCGTCCGGAACAGCCGGCGGGCATCATCAATCCGTACGCGACCGTCGGTGAAGACTACCAAAGCGGCGATCAAGACGACGGATCGGGGGAAGACACGACTTGGGACGATTCTTCGTGGAACGACAATTCGTGGACCTGGACCGACGATACCTCCTATGAAGACGACACATGGTACGATGAAAACGACTGGGACTCCGGTGACGACACGTGGGATGACGGCAGCGACTGGGATTCCGGCGAGAACACGTGGGACGGCGGAAACGACTGGGATTCCGGCGAGAACACATGGGACGGCGGAAACGACTGGGATTCCGGCGAGAACACGTGGGACGGCGGGAACGACTGGAACTCCGGCGAGAACACGTGGGACAGCGGAAACACCTGGGATTCCGGGCAGAATACATGGGACAGCGGGAACACTTGGGATTCCGGGCAGAATACGTGGGACAGCGGGAACACCTGGGATTCCGGGCAGAATACATGGGACAGCGGAAATGAATGGAATTCCGGCGACAACGCATCGTACGACGAAGACGACTGGTACGCCTGGGACAACACGTGGGATGACGGCAGCCAGTGGGTGATCGACGACAGCGCCGGCGGCTCCGACTCGGGCTCGGACGACTGGTGGAGCAACCCGGACGACTCCTGGACCTCCTGGGACGGAAACGGATGAACCGCCCGGAGCCGCGCACTTCCCTTCCCGCCCTGATCTTTTCGGAAGACGCCTGCCTGTGCGGCGAGCGCGGAATCACAAAACAAATGCCGGAGTTCTCCGAAACGGATGAACTCCGACATGCGTTTTTCAAAGGTCTGCGCCGTTCGAGAGAAGGATTTCTGCGCTACTGCCGCACCCCTTCCGGCGAACAGGACTACCGGGTGTATCCGCTCGTGTCCTTCGGGCCGTTCCGGTATGTATTCGCCGAAAAAGCGGTGCTTCTGGACACGCCCGTCGTGGTCGCGTTCCTTGCCCCCTCCCTGACGGACTTTTATCCTCTCATGACTCCGTCGTCCCGATATGCCTCCGGAACGGTGAACCGCGTTCTGTTCGAGCTGTTCTATCTCATGAACGGGGGATCTCCCGCGTTTTCTTCCCTGTCCCCGGAGATCTATGAGGTCGTGCGGCGCGTCCCGTGCCTTGCACAGGCCCTCTTTGCCCGCCGGTCGTCCGCGCGGTGCTGCGATCTTGAAAAGATCCTCGCGGCGGTGCGCGCGAATGTCCTGAACACGCCCGCCGGACAGCGGTTCCGGATTGAAATCGACACCCCGGATGCGTCCTCAGCAGCCGGAAATATCGCGGAACTGCCGGTGGAAGCCTTCGTATCCGCCGTGACGACGCTGACCGGACTGCTCGCGGACATTTCCGCGGACAATGAACTGCATATGTCCCTGCTCGACCACGGCGCTGTGCGCGAGATCGCGCTCGGCGTCCGTACGGATCAGCTGCCGGACCCGGACCTTTCGGAAGGAGCGGACGCGCTGTATCTGCTCCCGGAGGATTACCATGCGCGGATCCGGTTCCTCTCGTCGATCTGTCTTTTATCCCGGATCGATCTGCTCGTCAGCTGTACGGAAGCGGACATCGAACGGCGCGAAACCGGGGATGCGCTGCGGAAGCTGACCGTTTCGCTTCTCGTCGGATGCGAGCCGCCCCCAGTCCTGGATTTCAAATACAGCGATCCCGTTCTGGCCGTCCCGGGCATTGTGGAGGAAACGATGCGTCTGTTCGGATAGAGCCTCACTCCCCTCCGGCGAGAAGGATCACGCCGAGCAGGAGCGTTTCCGCTCCGGCTCCGTCGGAAGCCAGAAGCAGCATCACCACCAATAGGAGCGCTTCCTCCGTTCCGATCCTTCCCCGCAGGTCTCCGAGCAGATCCGTCAGGGCCCGCGAGATTCCTTTGTCCTCACGCACGGGAAGGACGGAAGATCCGTTCTGCGGCGGCACGGACAGGACCGGGGCGGAGCGGCCTTCCCTTCCGTACTCCTCCGGGGTATGCCGCTTCCCTTCCATCGGCTCTCCCCCGCCGGACGGGCCGCCGTAGAGCGAGGAGGCTCCCTGCCCGAATGCCGTACCCATGTATCCCGGCGGAGGCGAACTGCGCTCCCGTTTTGTTAAACTCCGCGCGTACATGCTCCTCACCTCCTCAAGATTCACGCCGTTCGCTCCCCGCGGCGCCGACCGCTTTCAACAGATCGCTCATCTGCATGACCGACACGCACCGGTCCAGCATGATTTGCCGTCTCTCGCCGAGATAGGGCCTGAGCGCCAGAAACAGCCGTTCCGCGTCCGTTTTCCGGAACGGTTTTTTCCCGATCACGGCGGGCATGGGGCCGGATTCGCCGTCCTTTTCACGGGAACTGACCGCGGGATCTTCCCCCTCCGTCCGTCCGGGTCCCGGACCGTCGGTCTCCGTCCCGCTGCCGCTCCCGAGGTCTTCTCCGGAGGCACGGACCGAGTTCAGCAGAGGCCCCAGCGTCGTCATCACGTCCGGGAGCCTGCTTATCAGATCCCCGCCGTCCCCTCCGCCCATCTCCCGGACCACGCGGGCAAACTCGGGGTTTGACAGGATGCGCTCCGCCGCCGCGGCGATGTCCTCCATGTCAGCCTCCCTTCCGGTACCGCTCCATCAGGACGGACGCCCGTTCCAGATCCGCGTCCGTGACCTCGGACAGCACGGCCCGGATCTTCCGGACGGTCTTCGCGTCGAGCTTCATGTTTGAGGTGTCCGCCCCGGAAGCCGCCGCCGTCAGTTTCAGCATGGCGGCAAGTCTGTCGTCCGGAAGCTCGAGCATTTTATCGATATTCTTCTTCGTGAGCATTGCACTCCTCCGTCCCGTACACTTTTCGGATGATCCGCGCGGCTTTCTTCCCTCCCGGATGCCTGATTCCGGACGGGATCCGCCCGATCCTTCGCCGTACACATTCTATGAAAGATCCGATGATTCTGACACCGGATCCCGGAGCCAAACATGAAAATTCTTGTTTTTTCCGATTCTCACAACAATTCGGATCTGATGGAGAAGACGGTCTCCGCCAACCTCCGCGCGCCTGCCTCCGCCGGACAGTTGGAAGCGCTTTTCTTCCTCGGAGACGGGATCCGCGATTTTGAAAAAGTCTGCGCGAAACACCCCGGGCTGCGCGCCGAAGCCGTGCTCGGCAACTGCGACGGATACGTCCTGCTCAACGGCGGATCGTACGAAAAACTGGTGGAATGCAGCGGGTTCCGTTTTCTGCTCATGCACGGGCACCGGCACTCCGTCAAAAACGGGATTCAGCGCGCGGCGGACTACGCGATCGCCAAGGGCGCGGACGTTCTCCTGTTCGGGCATACGCACGAGCCGTTTGACGAACAGATCGACGGTTCTTCCGGCGGATCTGTCCGCTGCATCAATCCCGGATCCGTCGGCGCATGGTACGGGGCGGGCTTTGCGCTGCTCGAGATCCGGGACGGAAAACTGATCTGCAATCTCTGCGGGGGAGGATGATTTCTCCCCTTTTTTTCATTTCGAGCCAATGAACGTGTCTGTTCCGGCACTTTACGGACGAAAGGACGGTGAGAACATGGATGCGCGGATTCTTGCGGATTATGCGGAACGGGTTTTTCTGTATGCGGTAAGAAGGACGTACACGGCGGACGAGGCCGAAGAACTCTCACAGGAGATCCTCTGCACTGCCGTGCACTCCATATCCGGACTGCGGGACGAAAGCCGCTTCGAACCGTGGCTGTGGGGGCTTGCGGCAAACGTGACCCGTTCCTTCCGGCGTTCGATGGGCAGACAGCACGCGATGTTTGTCTGCGATATGCCGGAAGAACCGGAGGATCGTTCGGAAGAAGAGCGGAACGAGGAGGAGGAAAAAGAACGTCTGTATTCTTCCCTGCGTTCCGCGATCGCCTCACTCTCCCACAGTTACCGCGATATCCTGATTCTTCATTACTACGACGGCCTTTCGACAAAAGAAACCGCCGCTCGGCTCGGAATCCCTGAGGGAACCGTCACATGGCGGCTGAGCGAAGCAAGGCGGAAACTGAAAAAGGAGCTCGAAAAAATGGAAGAAACTGCCCTGAGACCGCGAAAAATGAAAATCAATTATTTCGGATACTGGGACGGCGATGCGCGGTATGCGCCGGTCGTTTTTGTCCGGGACGCGCTTGCGGAAAACATTCTGTACCACTGTTACGAAAAGCCTCAATCCGTCGAAGACCTCTCCCGCATCACCGGCGTTCCCGCTTACTATATCGAGGACCGCATCGCAGACCTGACAGCCCGGAATGCGCTGGCTGAAGTCTCCCGCGGGAGATACGGAACCAACTTCATCATTCTGTCCGACCGGGAAGGCTCATGGTTTGAGCAGCACGCGGAACGCGCGATCGGATCTCTCTGTCCGAGATTTGCCGACGCTATGGACGCCCTGATCGCGGATGCAGAAAAAATCCCGTTTCACCGCGGGGACCGTTCTGAGGATAACCTGCGCTGTCTCTTCTGGTTCATGGCATCCGTCGTATACAGGACTTTGTGGAATCCGTTTCCGGTGCCGGAAGCACCGTTGAATTACGACGGACAGCGGTGGGGCTATCTCGGAGATATGCGGACAGACGCTCATCCACCCCTCAGAATTTCAAGCAACGCCTGTCTGAACAACATCGACCCGCGCGGAAGGTTCCGGCACGATGCGTTCGGAGGGATCGCCGGAATCAAAACGGCAGGACCGGGCTGGCATACATGGATCAACGCCTGCGAGGACATCCTGAAAACAGGCAGTTCCGAAGACCGTGAAGCGACGGCTGCCTGTGTACGCGAAGGATACGCCGCCAAGCGGGAAGACGGAACATTCTACCTGAAAATCCCTGCTTTCACGATCGAACAAAAACAGGAATTCGACGGTCTTGTCCGGAAGCATCTCGGTCCGTACCGGGAAGCAATGACATCCGCTGCGCTTGATCTTGCGGATGGGTACCGCGCGTTTTTCCCCACTCGGCTGTCGGAGCAGGCAAAAATGCCCATTTACTGGCTGTTCCAGCAGTTGTTTGCTGTTGTGATGAACGAAGCGATCAAATCCGGGAAGCTAATCCCCTGTGCGGCGGGGGAACCCTGCGATGTACTGACACAGTTCAGGGAATAAAAGACGGGCTGATGCAAACCGCGATTTGTTAGCATCAGCCCTTATTTCACTTCTCGTTTTCCGGCAGGAGGAGCAGTAACGCGGAATCGCTCTTCAAGAGATACATCACCATGACCGCGCTGACGATGACGCCGACGACGGCCGTCTCCGCGACCGTGACGGTATCCCAGCGGATCCCTTCCCCAAAGCGGGACAGGATCGTCCCGCAGAAATTGTAGACCGCGTGGATCCCCGCGCAGATCCACACGTTCCCCGTCGCCAGCAGGACGCATGCGCACATCCCGCCGATGAGGAAGGAATAGCCGATCTGCATCAGCACAGCGCCGGGAGACACACCGGAGAAAAGGTTCACCAAATGCACCAGACCGAAGACGGCGGATGAAACGAACGCGGCAAGAAGGGCGGCGCGCGCCTTTCCTTTCAGCGCCTCCGCGCAGTACGGAAGCAGGAATCCGCGGAACGCCAGTTCTTCAAAGCACCCGACCGCGGCGCATTCCGCGGCGAAGAGTGCGATCACCCCCGGCCCCGCGGTGATCCGCGCGTTCCCGGAGAAGATGCCGATGACGGGAAAATTGTTCAGGGCGACGAGCGCGGCAAGAACCGGGATCCATACGGCATCCGCGGAATTTCGTCCGGCTCGGCGGAACACGCGATACCCCATCCTGCGGATCAAAAGCACGAACACGAGCGCGCCGATCAGACGGGTCAGGACCGTCTCGGCCATCGGAAACAGGACGGATTCCGACTGATACAGCCGTCCGGCCAGCTCCGCAGCCAGAAGCAGCACGACGGCGGCACCCACGGCGACATGCAGTTTACGGTCCTTCATGCGCACTCCTTTTTGCGATCCGCACCGCCAGCAGGATCATACCCGTCAGCACGAGCAGCACGGACACAAGCTGCGAAGGCGTCAGGAAATCCACGACCGTGCTCCCGCGGTCATCCCCCCTGAAAAACTCGATGAAAAACCGCCAGATCCCATATGCGGCAAAATACACCGGCGCGCCGGATCCGGGACATTTTCTGACAAGAAACCAAAGTACGGCGGAAAGCAGGAAGAGAAAAACGGCTTCATACAGCTGCGTCGGGATCGCGCGCGCTCCGAGGTTCCGGAAATAGAACCCGTGATCCGAGAGCACGCCGTGACAGCAGCCCGCCATGAGGCAGCCGATGCGCCCGAACCCGTGTCCGAGCGAAACGGCCGCGGCCAGCCCGTCCATCACGTCGGGGAAATGGTCGAGGTGTTCGCGGTTCTCTTTCCCCTGAAAAAGAAGATTCCCCGCGCCGAAATACACCGCGGTCAGAACGGCCAGACCGCCGATCAGACCGCCGAGAAACGTGGCCCCGGTCCCGGTATTGAGGGCGAACGGCTTCCCGTCAAGCCAGTCATAGAGCGCCTGAAACAGGAAAGCGGAGAAATATCCCGTGACGATCGCGCAGACCGCCGACAGGATCACGAGATTGTGCAGCTTTGCGGAAAGCCCGGTCCGGATCGAATGCCTCCGGAACAGGAGCATGGCGGCGAACACGCCCACGGTAATGAAAACTTCGTACAGCGTGACGCCGAAAAACAGTTCGTTCGGATACATGATAAAAAAGATTCGGGGAAAGCCGTGAAGCCTTCCCCGAAACATCAGAAATCGGGATTACTTTCTGCGGGAGATCCACGCGGAACCGAGAACGGTCACGAGCACGATCAGACCGCCGCCGATGAAGGAACCGCATCCGGACTTCTTCTCTTCGGTCTTCGGGGTCTCGGCCGGAGCTTCGGCTGCGGGTTCTTCCGCTGCGGGCTCTTCGGCGGGAGCCGGTTCTTCCGTCTTGGGTTCTTCGGCGGGAGCCGGTTCCTCAGCCTTGGGTTCTTCGGCAGCCGGTTCGGGTTCCGGCTCAGCAGCGGCAGCTTCGGGAGCGTCCGCGGAGCAGAGGACCACTTCGGAAACCTGCATCAGGTTGATGGGAGTGCCGGTGCATTCGAACTTGAACATGCTGTACGCGGCGGAGGGAGCGATGGAGCCTGCGAAGTAGGTGAAGTCCACGTCGCCGGACACTTCGGTGAAGAAGGTGTCGTCGCCGGCCGCGATAACTTCCCAGGTATCACCGTCGTTGGAACCGGAAATCTCCCAGTAGCCCGGAGCTCTGCCGGGGTTGGAGGAGTTGTCGTTCGCGGTCGCCATGATGATGCCGTTGATGGCATACTTTTCCTCAACCTGCGCAACGGACCATGCCGGGAAACCGTCGGTGCAGAACTTCGTGGTGACGTCGTCGTCCCAGAGATTTTCCGGACCTTCGTTGCCGAAGTGAATGGTCGCGCCGTCAATGAACTCATAGTTCATGATCGGCTTCGTGCCGAGAGCCTTGGCAGCGGAAGCGGCGTCGTCATATTCGTTGCCGTCGCACTTGAGCATGTCGACAGCGGGAGCGGCGGGAATTTCCCATTTCAGTTCGGCATCGCCGGCAGTGCCGTAGAAGGCCACTTCGCCGACGTCGCCGTGCTGCGTGCCATCCGTGATGTAGCGGAACATCCAGTAAGCGCCGGCATTCTCAATGGTCTTGCTGACCCATGTCTGATCCGACCCGTCGGCAAGGCAGTCGTCGGCGGTATACGTAACAAGCGTAGTCCAGGTCGCGCCGTCGTTGGAGCCCTGGATCGTCGCGCCTTCGGTTCTCACGAACTGACCGATACGCGGGAGGATTCGGACTTCGTTCAGGACGTACGCCTTGTCGGCAATGATACCGGTCCAGCATTCCTGGCTCTTCTCGGCCGGGTCGTAGTAGCTCTCGCCGTCGCCGTCGAACGCCTTATCGCCGGTCGCGGAGTCAGAGTACGCGCTGCCGCCGATGATAACCGTGCCGGGGATGGAGCCGTCCGTTACGGCAGCCGCGATCCCGGTGTATTCGACGGTTCCGTAGTAGTTTTCAAGGTCGCTCTTCGGAGCTACATAAATCTCAACTTCATCTCCGACATAAGCGTCAGCCGGATGACCGTAGAGCTCGATCTCGGCACAGTCGCCGTGCTTGACGCCGTAGTTTACGTAACGGTACATGGAGTAGGAACCGTGACCGACCCAGAACTTGCTGAGGTCCGCCATGTCGTCGTCCATGCCGAAGTTGTCCTTGTACTGGTTGATGTAATCATCGTTCTTCTCAGGGGTGATGATATGGTAGTCGTTTGTCAGGATGCCGGAGCTCGGAAGCTTGTCGGGGTCGAAATACACAACATTGTGCCAGGTCACGCCGTTATCGTTGGAACCTTCGATGCGGGCGCCGACGATACGATCGTCAAACCCGGAACGGGAGCAGATGCGGACTTCGGTGAGTTCGTACGCCTGATCCAGTCTCAGACCCGCCCAGGAACGCTCGTGGGCGTCATAGGGATCGAAGAAGGTCTGGTTGTCGCCGTCGAACGCGCAGGACGCGTTGTTGGTGCCGTTGGACCAGCAGTGCGTGGTGCCGTCGGCGTCGACGCCGGTGATGACGGTACCCTTGATGATCGGGTCGCTCTTGCATTCCGGCCAGTCATAGTCGACAGAATAGGGATAGGTGTCGCCGAACATACCGTTGGCGATGGCGTCCGGTGCCAGTTCCTCAATGTCCACCCACGGATACGGGCTGTCAAGGTTGCTGTCCGCAAACACATTGACGGCGAGGCCGAGGAGAAGCAGAGAAGAAAGCGCGATGGTCAGGAATTTCTTCATGTTTCCTCCTTGAGCGGCATATGCCGCTGTTCTGATTTTGGGGACAAAGCTGTCCCTTTTATAGCTGACGAAAAGATTATATCACATATCCCGCATAAATACAATACGAAAAATAATGGATTTTCCACGGGATTTGTAACTATTTCTGTGAAAAGCTGTGAAAAATGTCCTAATCAGGCCCAGCTCATGGTGGAGGGCTTCGGCTCCTTCATGATGGCTTCTTTGAGAACGGCGACGGCCTTTCTCAGCCCTTCGTCCGTCGTCATGAGGCTGTCCTCGTGCTCGATGGAGAGAACGCCGTCGTATCCGACGAGGCGGAGATTGGAAACGAGATCCTTCCACCAGGCGGCGTCGTGACCGTATCCGAGCGCGCGGAAGACCCATGCACGGTTGATCTCGTCGCCGTAGTGCTTGGTGTCGAGCACGCCGATGCGCGCGGTGTTGATCGCATCGACCTTCGTGTCCTTCGCGTGGACGTGGTAGATGGCGTCGCCGAGCATCCGGATGGCGGCTGCGGGTTCCATGCCCTGCCACACGAGATGGGACGGGTCGAAGTTCGCGCCGACCACGGGACCGACGGCAGCGCGGAGCTTCAAGAGGGTCTCGGTATTGTAAACGCAGAAGCCGGGATGCATCTCAAGGGCGATCTTGGTGACGCCGTGGGATTCGGCAAACGCGGCCGCTTCCTTCCAGTACGGGATCAGGACTTCGTTCCACTGATAATCCAGGATCTTGAGAAAATCGTCCGGCCACGGGCAGGTGACCCAGTTCGGATACTTTGCGCCGGGATGGTCGCCGGGGCAGCCGGAGAAGGTGATGATCGTATTGAGACCCGCCTTTTCCGCGAGCAGAACGGCGTTTCTGAAGTCCTTCTCGAAGGAAGCGGCGACGTCCTTGTCGGGATGGACGCAGTTGCCGTGGACGGAAAGCGCGGCGAGGATCATGTCGTTGCGCTTGAAGGTGTCCATCCACTCGGCAAACGCCTTGTCGTCGTTCAGGAGGATGTCGGCGTTCGCGTGGTCGTTGCCCGGATATCCGCCGCAGCCGATCTCCACCGCTTCGATGCCGACCGCCTTCAGCTCGATCAGGGACTGCTCGAGGGGCTTCTTCGCGTTCAGGTTTTCACATACGCAGATTTTCATGTTGTTTCCTTTCTGTACTCGTCTCGTTCTTTGAAGAAAGGAGGAACTCTCACGCTGAAAGTTCCTCCCCTCCGACTGTTTGAAAATCAGAATCTGTAGATATCGCCGGTCTTCGCGGAGGTGTAGATGCCTTCGAGAATCCTGGTGACGGTGTAAGCCTGCTCGGGCAGAACGGTGGGAGCAGCCTTTTCGCCGCGGATCGTGGCGATCCACTGCGCCATATCCTTCGCGGAAGGATCGTTATCGGACGCGCCTTCATAGAACGCGGCTCCGCCCGCGGAGAAGCTCGGCTTGAAGACATACTGTCTGTTCTGGCGGATGCCGTTGATGCGGACGCCGTCCAGCATGTCGCCGCCGGCCTTGGTGCCGCAGAGCATCGTGCAGGCTTCGCGGACTTCGAGGGTGTTCAGCGCCCACGCGGCGTCGAGGGAAACGGTCGCGCCGTTCTCCATGACGATGAAGCCGAACGCGGAATCTTCGACGGTGAACTTCGCGGGATCCCAGTTGCCCCAGGCGTTGCCCTGCTCCACGTCGTTGTTGAGCGCATGGAAGGTGGTGCCGACGCAGTACTTCGGCTTGTAGTTGTTCATCATCCAGAGGGTGAGGTCAAGCGCGTGCGTGCCGATGTCGATCAGGGGACCGCCGCCCTGTTCGTACTCGTTGAGGAACACGCCCCAGGTCGGGACCGCGCGGCGGCGGACGGCGAACGCTCTGGCGAAGTAGATGTCGCCGAAGGTGCCCTTATCCGCTTCTTCCTTCAGGAAGAGAGCCGCGGAGGTCTGACGGTTCTGATAGCCGATGGTGAGGAACTTGCCGGACTTTTCGGCGGCATCCAGCATCTTCTTGGCTTCCGCGGAGTTGATGGCCATGGGCTTTTCGCACATGACGTGCTTGCCGGCTTCGAGGGCGTCCACCGTGATGAAGCTGTGCGCGCGGTTCGGGGTGCAGACATGGACGACGTCGATGGTCTTGTCCTCGAGGAGTTCCTTGTAATCCTCGTAGACTTTCGCGTCGGGCGTGCCGTACTGCTTGGCGGCTTTCTCGGCGCGGTCGATGATGATGTCGCAGAAAGCGACCATTTCGACGCCGGGAACCTTCTTCAGGGAAGGCATGTGCTTGCCGTTGGCGATGCCGCCGCAGCCGATAATGCCGATGCGGATGGTGTCAAGAGCGCTCATGTTGATATCCTCCGGATATTAAGATCTGTATTTGGGGAGAGCAGAATTCTCCTTATGGTATGATAAACGAATCCTCGCGGGTTTTCAAGGGATTCGGCGTGAAAAATCCCGCAAATCGGAGGATTTGTAGGGATGCACAAGAAGAATCTTTTGATTTTGTGGGATTTCACGAAATGCCGGGCAGAGCAAAACATGCCGTTCCAAACGGAAGAAACGAAAAAAAGGGGCTGCCGCGAAACGCTTTGAAAGTTTTGATCGACCTTTTTCAAAAGGTCGCGTGGGTGTTCGGTTTCATCGAAGATGAAACCAAGCGGCGCCCTGACCCCGACTCGGTTTCATCCCGATGAAACCGGGCAGAGGTCGGAATACCCAAGACTTCGAAAAAGTTCCTTTTTTTGGTACTTGTGGGTTTGATCTCCGATCAAACCGGCTCCTCAGATAAAGGAGAAAAAGTACAACTAACAAGTTTGGATAGAAAAATGGCTGTCGCATTTCTCCTTTTTCAGGTTAATGCGACAGCTCCGTTTTCTTTGATTCAGTTTTTCTTCGTTTTATCCGCGTTTTCGCGGCGGATCACAAGTCCGTACTGGCCCTGCGTCTCGCCGGACCAGATGATGTGCCGCGGACATTTATCCACGCAGGTGTTGCAGCCGGTGCACTTGTCGTAGTCGATGCGCGCGACGAAGCTGTCCACCGTGATGGCGCCGACGGGGCAGTTCTTCTGACAGATCCTGCAGGAAATGCACCCGACGTCGCACACCTTGCGGGTATTCTTGCCGTCGTCCACGGACATACATCCGACCCAGTGCTTCGCGTCGAACGGGATCAGGCGGATGATGTTCTTCGGGCATTTGGACACGCAGACACCGCAGCCGCGGCATTTGGTATAGTCCACGGCCGCCACGCCTTCCGAAACCGAAATGGCGCCGAACGGACAGGAAGCCACGCAGGTTCCAAGTCCGATGCAGCCGTTCTTGCAGAGCTTGTCCCCGCCCCCGATCCTGGCGGCGGCGATGCAGTCGTGAACGCCTTCGTAAATATACTTCTTCTTTGCGTATTCCTGCGTTCCGGAGCACATGACCTGCGCGCGCATCCGGACGGTCGGGGCCGGATCCACGCCCATAATGGCCGCGATCCTGTCTGCCGCTTCGGGGCCTCCGACGGTGCAGGCGTTGACTTTGGCCTCTCCCTTCGAAATCGCGGAGGCAAGCGCCGCGCATCCGGAAAACCCGCATCCGCCGCAGTTGGCGCCGGGAAGGCACTCGAGGATCTTCTCCGCCGTCTCGTCCTTCTCGACCGCGAACACTTTCGAAGCTACGGCGAGCAGGGTCCCCGTCAGGACGCCGAGGCCGATGAAAACCGCAACCGGAATCAATAGGCTTGACATACCGCTGCCCTCCTCAGAATTTCATTCCGGAAAACCCGGAGAACGCCATCGCCGCAAGTCCGGCGGAAATCAGCAGAAGCGGGAAACCGCGGAACGCCTTCGGAGGATTTGCGAAAGCCAGCCGCTCCCGCACGCCCGCGAAAACACAGATCGCCATGGTAAACCCGATCGCGGCCGAGAATCCGAACACCACGCTCTCGATAAAGGTGTAGCCCTCGTCGATATTCACGAGCGCCGCTCCGAGGACCGCGCAGTTTGTGGTGATCAGCGGGAGGTAGATCCCGAGCGCGGAATACAGCGTCGGGACGTACTTTTTCAAGAACATCTCGATGAACTGCACGAGCGTCGCGATCACGAGGATGAAGGCGATGGTCTTGAGGAACTCCAAACCGAACGGCACGAGCAGGTAATGGTACACCCCCCATGTCGCGGCGGAGGAAAGCGTCATGACGAACGTGACCGCCATGCCCATGCCGAGGGCGGTGGACGGTTTGTCGGACACGCCGAGGAAGGGGCAGCATCCGTAGAAGCGGGAGAAGATGAAGTTCTGCGTCAGGATCGCCGCGAACATGATCATCAGGATATTGCCCATTTATTCTCCCTCCTTTTCTCCGGACGGTTCGAGCTGAGGATTCATTGCCGCATCAGCCGCTTCGGTTTTTTCGGCCGGTTGGGGCTCCGGCGTTTCGGATGCGGAAGTCTCGGACCGGGACGGTACGGCTTCCGGCTCGTCCGCTTCGGGTTCCTCTGCGGAAGGTCCTTCCGGAACCGGTTCCGTCAGCGCGGCGCGGCGCACGATCCTGCCGGTCGCGGGATCGCGCATCAGGGTCTCGTGATATCCGCCGTCGATGGCGTCCAGTTCGAGCTGCTTCCTGCGCGCTCTTTCCTCCCCGGACGACTGGATCTTCTGAACCAGCGCGATGAGGAACCCGAGCGTCAGGAAGGCGCCGGAAGGCATCAGGAAGATCGACGCGGGCCTGAACCAGTCTCCGAAGATCTTCACGCCGCCGGACCCGTCCGCTCCCGCGAAGAGCATGCCGCTTCCGAGGAGTTCCCGGACGAAGGCGATGCAGATCAGGGCGAGCGTAAAGCCGATCCCCGTGGCGATGCCGTCACAGAAGGCCGCAAGCGGTCCGTTTTTCGAAGCAAAGGCTTCCGCGCGCGCCAGAATGATGCAGTTGACGACGATCAGCGGGATGAAGAGGCCGAGCGCCTTGTTGACAGAGGGGAAATACGCCTTGATGATCAGCTCCGCGGCAGTCACGAAGCCGGAAATGATGACGATATACGAAGCGATCCGCACCTGCTTCGGTATGATCTT
>JAEEGL011495253.1_pt1 | contig 18671 bp, 13 predicted proteins | sample 9134231 | NCBI WGS metagenome assembly JAEEGL01 (sample SAMN16246548, study PRJNA631951) | gut metagenome | biome: gut microbiome; feature: rumen; material: fiber-attached | host: Bos | place: Iran: Karaj | collected 2018-10 | reverse complement strand
AATACGAATATGGAAAGAATGGGGAAAAAACCGTACAAGAATTTGTAAACGGAGAGTTTGACAACGTTAAACGCTACGATAAAAATGGGAACCAAACCTACTTTAAAAGTCGTTCTAGTGAATGTAAAGACAAATACGATAAGAAGAATAGAATGATTGAAAGCATAAGTACATCTGGCTCTTACACCTATATAGATAAATATAAAAATGGGAAGAAGGATCCTTTGAATAGGGAAACGTATAGAAATGATACACTTATATACATTGCACATTACGAAGAAAAACGTGTTGATAATAAATTGATTAGCACAGAAATTAATGGGGTAGAAGATGATACTCTGAAAGGTAAACTCCATATCGATACGATAACATCGGTCTCGACTTTTGATAAGGACGACAAGATTTTGACAAAATGTTCATGTTACAATTCTACGGAGCCAAATTGCACACGCTACACCTACAATGAACAAGGACAATTGCTCTCTGTCGTACATGACAAAGCCCGCAGGAATGACAGATATATATGGGCGACAAGAATAGATTATCAATATAATGAGCATCATAATCTCGTATCGGAAACACATTGGTATGGAGAGAAAATGGTTTATCAAAAAACGAATCATTATGATGCCGACAATCATTTGGTAGAATCCAAATGTGTAGAAAGTGATCGTTATTACACGTTGACTAAATATGATAAGGTGGGGAATGAGATCGAAGAAGTACGTACATCAAATGGAATCGAAACCACTGTAAGATCAGGAAAATCGACTAAAGTGTACAAAAATCCGATAAATATTCTAATGACAACATACACCTACTATGATGAGTAGGTTGTAATGCTTCACTTTCTTTGTTGCTGAAATTTAAAGGCTCTGTCCTAGTTTATGGCTGATTTTTACGAGGATTGTTAAGGACGGAACGCCCTAACCCTCTCCCCACGTGCGAGCCGTAGGCGAGCACATATAAAACAAAAAACACAGAGGATAGAGTTTTTCAGAGAAAGTCTTCGACTTTTTTTGAGGAAAAGAGGCGAAAAATCAGTCATAAACTAAGACAGAGCCCAAAAAGAGTAGAGTTTTGTGGAATATTCCGTTAAAAAAGAGTGCTTTATGTTAGTTTATGATTGATATTGCAAAAAACTGAGCTTGTTCTGTGGCTTAATTTGAGGATTGTTAAGGGCGGAACGCCCTAACCCCTTCCCACGTGCGAGCCGTAGGCGAGCACATATAAAACAAAAACCACAGAGGATAGAGGTCCTCAGAGAAAGTCTTCGACTTTTTTTGAGAAAAAGAGGCGGAAAATCAGTCATAAACTAAGACAGAGCCAAAAAGAGTAGAGTTTTGTGGAATATTCCGTTAAAAAAATGTAGAGTTTAGTTAGATATTCCGTTAAAAAAGTGTGGAGTTAGGAGAGATATTCCGTTAAAAAAGTGTAGGGTTTGGCGAGATATTCCGTTAAAAAAGTGTAGGTTTTGGCGAGATATTCCGTTAAAAAAGTGTAAGATTTGGTGAGATATTCCGTCGAAAAAGTGTAGGGTTTGGATGAATATTCCGTTAAAAAAGTGTGGAGTTTGGTGAGATATTCCGTTAAAAAAGTGTGGAGTTTGGTGAGATATTCCGTTAAAAAAATGTGATGAAGGAGCGAAACATGATGTGATTCTTCGATATTTGTGTCTTTCAGATTCTATAAAACTGATTATTTTTTGTGTGGCATGAGAGTGCCGGTTTGTGGTAACAAATACTTATAACTATCACTTAATTTTTGAAATTTATAAGACTTGCATCTACTAACTATTTTTGTTTTATGCTTAATATTTTAGACGTTTCTGAATTCGGATTTTATATGTATATCTGTTTTTTTATAATAAATGAACCGGCCATAGTTTTTCTATGTGCTCATAATTCTCCATTATAATGAATTTTTCTCTTCCTATTGCATCCTTTAGCTTTTGGGGGAATGTTGCCATATCATTATAATCATTTAATATAATAAACTGAATGTCAGTGTATTCAAAATGTAATTCGTTTGGTACTCTCCATTCTCTCTCATGTGTATAATCAACTGTAGGAAAATAAGAGCCTTTCATGTGCTTAGGCCTATATGTTGGTGAGAAAGGAGTCAAGAAAGACCATACATTCTTGTCAAAACTTCCCTTTTTGGTTTGTTTTTTAATTGGTCTGGGCGAATATAAAACACAGGCCCCCCATGATGACCGTATATAAAGGCTTTGCTAAAGCCTATGCCATATGAAGAATAGTTTTTTGTGTGACTAACCAAACTTGACCATGGACATTCTGTAAAGCATATTGCATTTGCGTGTGTCCATGGCATAACTGACGGCTGTATCAGCCTATCGTTGAGAATAGAAATTAGTTTGTCTTTTGCACTCATGGTTCTATAGGCTAAAGCAGGATTATCTGTATCTGTGTTACAAGGGTCACCATCCTTGGTAAAATGTGCTAAATACTCCGAAAAATCAGGTCTATTCATAAATTATATTATTTTGTATTATTCATTGTTTTGGAAAAAGTCCATTGGCATTGTTAATGATGAACTGCAACGGATACCATATTTTGTATCTTTGTAACAACCTCATCGTAGATTTCTGTTTCTGATGATTCTATACTCACTACCAGAGAATACTTAATCTTGTTATACACATTGGCAATCTTTCTGCTTTTCCACCAACCATTCCCGGGGAAGACACCAATTTGTCCACATTCAGCTAATTCACGAGCAGAACATTCGAACCAATCTGATTGTATAGTACCTATTGCACGTCTCTTCGTTCCAATCTGCCAACGTGTAGAATCATTATCACTTTTTTCAGCTACTTGTTGTTCCTTGTTATTTCGCGCTATAAACTGCTCATGCGACTCATATGATGTCTTAACGTCAAAAGCTAATGCAGAAGAAGCATACCTATATTTATTGTAAGAAGATTTAAATCCAGGAGATGGTTCTATATAGTACGATAATGTAATCTTCATTCTTACATTCTCAGCATCCATCTGTTCAAGAAGTTCTTTGGGCCATGGCAAATCATAAAAGTGCATCTCCTTGTACGTCTTATCCTCATTATATGGAGTTAATTCATTTTCAAAAATGAATGTGGCATTTGTAGTATCACTAGCCAAGGCTTTTGACTCTTGCGGAACGCCAAACCCACAATACTGCATAATCTTTGTTGCATTATTACCAAGTTTTTTCATTTCTTTAGTCCATTCCGCAGAATGAATCATCAATGCTCTAACAGACAACATTGATAACTCTGGGTTTTCTGTTTTGATTCTGGCAGCTAATCTGGCAGCCAAGGCAGTGGCTGCACTCGTCATATTAAATTGTTGTAAAGGTTTTTGTGGAATCTCATGATTGGTTGATACCGGAGACAATTCAGGAGAATCGGCATTTCCCAATAGCTTATGATGTGCAGCATTACCTCCTTCCATCACTATATCAGGTTTTGAGTTTTTTCCTTTCCACATAATAGAGGTTCTTGTCATTGGCGACATTCCCTGTGGAGGAGCTATCGAATTCCAGCCTTCTCTATTACAAATAGAGTATTCCGTATATGCACCTACAGCAATAGCATTCAAAGCCTGTGAAGGAGATTGCATGGAAGAATTTGCCAATGAATCTAAATAGTTCTCGTAATCAAGAGTATTCAGGTCTGTATTTCCTGCTGATATTAGCATCAAGCGATTGCATTTGCCATGATTGTATAAAGCATTATCTATTGCTGCAGACCATGATGTCGGAGTTCCGTTATTACGTTCATCATTTTCCGTTACAGCCATACATGTTATTTGCGCTCCTAAGCCTTCTGAAACCTCAATTGCTTTTTGTGTCAACAACCCATAAAGTGCAGGGACACTTGCATGTACATCTGATAACAATTTTATAGAGGCTAATGCATGTTTTATTTCTAATGGGGCTGTTCCCACCTGATAATTGGCTAAATCTCCATATTCTATCAAACCTGCCATACCCGTTCCATGAGACCCCTCATGACTGACTCCAACACCATCTACAACTGAAGCACGTCTATTATCAGGTAAAAAAGAACTCAAAAGTTTATGCCCATTGTTAACTCCCTTATCCAACAATCCAACTATTACAGGCTCTTCTCCAAGATTTACTGATACATATTCACTGATAAGTTGAGTCCAGTCGCGTTGATCTTCATCTCCATCAGTCATTTTTGCAGGATTATGATAAAGTTTTATGGCTTCAACAACATCTAAAGAATATGGTATGTCATCAATTGTCTCCTTAGAAGCCCTGATTAAGAAAACGGTTACACTTTCAAAGGTGATAATGTTATTGTTCACAACAGACATCCCTATGATATCCATCTTCTTACGCACCTCAAGCAACTTCTCTGACTCAACCACATCAATCCAAATCTCAAAGATTCTGGATGTGTTTGGAAGAAGATCATCATATTCTTTCTGATTAGGGAATAAAGATCGTGCTTCTGACATGTAAATATTATCAACAGCATCCACCAAAGGCTGATTAGCTGGTTTCTCCCCTTTCTCTACAGGTTGTTCGTATTGATCAAGTTTTTTGTTTAACCATTCTTTTTTCTCAAACGGCAGAAATATCGTGGCCTTTGTTATCTCATCATTTGTTTCACCTACAGTTAGAAGGTGTACACTACTATTATCAAGTTTATCCAAAGGCAATTTACCCCCTTTAATGTCAATATCCAAATATACACCATCTGCAGAAGGAAGGTTTGCATCTATGCGTGCGTTAATTTTTTTTTCTGCGGCCAATATGCTCTCCGAATATTTTTCCCTTAACAAAGCAGCATGCTCTGCAATATTTCTAATAGGAAGTGTTTTAGAAGCACTTCCTTGTGGTTTTGGAGTAAAACTAATTGTTTTTGCAAAATCATTGCCTAGATAAATGTGTTTATTTGCCATATATTTATCTTAACTCAACTCACCTGAAAGTGAGTCACTTTGCGTTGGTTAATCAGCTCTATTATCATTTCGTTTTTGATGACCATATTATTCAAGATACTTTCCTTCATAGAGTCAGCACAAATATTCTTAATCTCAGCATGACTCATACCAATAAACCTATCGCATAATGAATAAATGTCAACCTCATTGCTCATGCATAATGCTTCTTTTAGAATACTTATTATTTCTGCCCTTTCTGGCAATTTGTATTCGATTGCATCATCAAATCTTCTAAACAATGCTTTATCCAAAGCCTCAACATTGTTGGTGGCAGCAATGATTATGCTACTGGAACTATCTCTTTCCAGTAACTGAAGGAACGTGTTCAAAATTCTTCTTTGCTCTCCAACCTCATTGTCCATACCTCTTTGCAAACCGATGGCATCAAATTCGTCAAATAGATATACCGCAGGCATCTGTGCGATAGTATCAAAAATTTTTCCTAATTTCAATCCGGTTTCCCCCATAAACTTTGTAACGACCTTTTCTGTTCTCACGATAAAGAAAGGTAAGTTAAGTTCTTGAGCCAAAATTTCAGCCGTCATTGTTTTTCCAGTTCCCGATGTACCATAAAGAAGGAGTTTTCTCCTATTCTCCAGATTATACTTATGGAGCTTGTCTTGTTCTAAATATTCCTTCAATACGCGATTAATCTTCTGCTTTATACTATCGGCAACAATCAAATCCTTCAACATATATCGCTTATCAACCATCAGCAAAAGATCCGCGATATCAGCATTTACCGCTTTTAATTTGAAGGTGTTTAAATGCACAGAACAAGTTGCTGCCTCATGAATACTTGCGGCAGCTGCACTATGACCAGCCCTTGCTTCAGATGCTGAAATCTGCAAAGCAATCTTCCTGAACTGAGCATCATCGTTATTCATATGACTACGAATAAGCGAAACTATTTGTTCTGTCTTTATCATGCTTTACCTGGCTTTTTTTGCATAAGAAATGACTCTAATTTATAGATTTAGAAACATTTTGTTCTCACAAAAGTAACAAATTAACTCCAAATTTGAAAGAAAAAAATACCTTAAACGCTTTCTTTTATGCTTTATTGAATAATATAAGGTCAAATAGCTGTTTATGTTTTGTTTGAAATTTTTTACGAGTTTCAAAAATATTGTATGTTGGTTGTAAGTTTGATATGTAGACACTTTCCGTGTCTTTAGTCTGCCAAATAAAGTGATAATATGTTTGTCAAATTAGAAATGTGCCAATGGTGCGTCTGTATAAATTTTTCATTATATTTGCAACATTTAGAGACGTGGCGTGCTGCGTCTTTACTAATAAGTCACATTTTCAACATTTAAATTTATACAAAACAGATAGTTGTTTTTAATTAACATACTGTAAATCATAGCGTTTGCTATTTATTCGAGATGCCCTAAAAATTTGCCGATTCGAAAAGCATCACATTGAATAAGTTCAGTGAACGTCTACGCTTTGGGCGTGGACGGAACTTATTGTGGTGCGGGTTACGGCAAATTTCCTTGGGCTCATAAGTGAAGTTCACGCTTCATTTTTGTCCATAGAATTTGTCCACCCGTACTCTCGTTAAGTTGCATTCGCTGAAAGAGTGTAACGTATGACTGAAAATAAAAATCTTGAAGAGTTCAAGAAGGAACTTATTGTTAACATTGATGGGCGTGTTCAGAACAAAATTATTGAGCAGGCAAATGCCGATTTGCTCAAGAAACTGATCAATCAAGCTGAAACGGAAACTGAGGCGATAAACATTGCCGCTCTCGGTACAACCTACAAACGCACGGGTTTCCACTTCGATAAACGATTGGAGAAAATTTCCAACGACATTAAGTACAAGTTAAAGGATGAGAATCTATCATTCGTAAACGATGCTAGTCGCCAAACTCACGAACTGATAATAGGCGACAACTATGATGCCTTGCAGAATCTGTTGATTACGTACAAAGGTAAAATTGACGTTATCTACATTGACCCACCGTACGGTAAGGATAGTATGGGAGAGTTTGCTAAAACAAACTATGATAATTCCATTACACGTGACAATCTGCTTTCGATGCTTTATTCACGTTTGCTTTTGGCGAAACGCTTGCTATCTGAAGATGGTGTGATTTTTTGTTCTATTGACGACAAGAATCAAGCATATGTGAAGTGTTTGTTTGATGAAGTGTTTGGAGAGGAGAATTTATTAGGAACTCTAGTGTGGCAATCTGCAACCGATAATAATGTTAGGCAAATTACTACAGAACATGAATATATTCATGCCTTTGCTAAAATTAAATCAAATCAAGACAAATGGCTTATTGATTCAGAAAAGGCACAAATGATAAAACGTAAATATGAAGAATTAAAAGAGTCTTTGGGAACTGATATAACGAATGAAACTATACAAATTGAATTAAGAAAATGGATAGTTGAAAATGAAAAAGAATTAAAAGGTGTAGCTCATTATAATTGTGTAGATGAAAAAGGTGTTTTTACTGCAAATACAAATTCATCAAACACAAAACCAGGTGGTTATATGTTTGATATTATCCATCCTGTAACAAAAAAAGTTTGTACAAAGCCTGATTATGGTTGGAGGTGGACTGAAGATACCTTTCTAAAATATGCGAGTGAAGGAAATGTATTGTGGGGAAAAGATGAAACAACACAACCACATATAAAAAAAAGGATTGAAACGGTTACTGAACAATTAAAAGGAATTTATTATGAAGATGGTCGTGTAGCAACAAAATTATTAGAATCTATTTTTGGGAATAAACTTATGTTTTCAAATCCCAAGCCAATAACTTTTATAAAAAGATTGATAGAATTTTGTTCTCGGAAAAATTCTATAATTCTCGATTTTTTTGCTGGTTCTGGCACAACGGGTCAAGCAGTAATGGAGTTAAATCGTCAAGATGACGGAGACCGCATGTTCATCCTTTGCCAACTTAATGAGAAAACTAAAGATAATCCCAACGGCATTGCCTATGATGTGACCACTAAACGTTTAAAACGTATTATGAGTGGCGAATGCTATGATGGCTCGAAAGATTTTCCTTGGTTGAAAGACAACGAGCCATATATGGATAATCTAAATGTATATAAGATCGGGAAGGTGTCGAAAACAGAGCATCAAACAGGAGAAACGGCTTTTGACAAGATAGATGAGACGTGCTATGGATTGCCGAAGTTTGAGAAACTAACCGATAAAATCGAGTGGGTTTGCCAGAATTTCGAGAATGCAACAAAAATGGAGGAATAAACCATGTTAGATGAAGTTAAGAACCTGCAAAACAATGCTGTAAGTGAACTGGTGACGTTGGTTGATTCTAAAAACGAAATCACGTTCAAAGCACCCACTGGTTCTGGAAAAACGCACATGATGGCAGACTTTATGGACAGAATCTTGTCCGTGAAGTCGGATGTAGTCTTCATTGTGTCGTCTCTGTCGAAAGCCGAACTGGCGAAACAAAACTATGATGCATTTGTGCAATATATAGAAGATGGCAAATTCTCCAATCTCAATCCATATCTCATCACGAGTGACAATGCAACAGAGGGTAGTCTGTTTATTCCTACCGACTACAATGTGTATGTGTTGCCACGTGATTTGTATAAGGATAAATCTAAACTGAAAGATGACGCCACTCTGCTCAAATTCCTGAATGAGATAAAAGGTTTGGGTGCAGTAAGTCGTGCCGGAAAAGATATTTATGTGATAAAAGATGAGTGCCACATCGCCACAACTAATCTTGATGAACTGCAAAAGACATTTTTTAGTAAAGTCATCAATTTCTCTGCAACTCCAAAACTCAGTCGTGGGCAATATCCAGATGTGGAGATAAAAGAATCAGATGCGGTGGCTGCACACTTGATAAAAAAAGTGGAATACAATGATACTGGAACTTTGGAGGATGCGTTGAAAAAGTTTGTGACTATTAAAAAAGCATATTTGGAAAAATCCGTCAACGTAAATCCTTGTATGATTATTCAAATATCCAATAAGGATAAAGCTGATGAGGAGGTGGCAAAAATAAAGACTCTGTTTAATCAAGAAGGATTTTCGTCGTTAAAGTGGATGCTGATTTTAGACAAAAACGGAGGCACAACGAAAGGTAGCGACACAAACGATATCATTGGAGCTAAAAAACAACCTCTAAATAAATGGAAAGAGATAGCCAAACGTGATCAAAGCACGATTGACATTATTATTTTCAAGATGGTGATAACTGAGGGTTGGGATATTCGTCGTGCCTGTATGCTTTATCAAATCAGAGATAGCAAAAGTAAACAGTTAGACGAACAGGTCATAGGTCGAGTAAGGAGAAATCCAAGACTGTTAGATTTTGAAAAACTAGATAAAGAAGCACAAGACTTGATTTCAACAGCATATGTTTGGGGGGTGAAAGAGCAAAGTAAGGAGTCGACGCAATTAACAATTCTATTCGGAAATGAAATCGACAATGAAATCCAGAAAGAGGTGAAAATTCAGACCACACGTCTAAGAGCGTTTGAAACAGCCAAGACTATAGATATAGATAAGATGAAAAATCTTATGCCGATTGATAATCTTACGCCACCAAGCATTTTCAACCTTTATCACAGTTTGCAGAAAACGACAAACGAAGTGCGTGAACATTATGAAAGTTATGTGGATTCGTACGACAAATTCTTTGTTTTTACCAACAATATAGACGCGATAAAGAAGGAAATCAACAAGACTTGCTGCGACTATGATACATACATGGAAGTTACGACCGATGAGTCTGGCAAAGTTTGCGAAGCGTCCTTTCCTTATAAATCATCATATTCGCCAACAAAGGAAAATCGCAATATTGACGATTGGGTTTGGAAAAGAGATATCGACGACGATGAATTTTGCTTCGATTCAGATTCAGAAAAAGAATGGGCGAAGAAGTTGTTGGATTTACAGAAAAAAGGTTTTATAAAGACAGTGTCAATTAATAATGAGGATATTTTGCTTGTCGGTAAAAATTTCTTGGAGAATTCTGAGATAAAGTATGAGTATTACAATGCTGGTAGACATTTCTCATATCCAGATTTTGTTATGAAAGACCATAATGACAGAATACATATTTTTGAAGTTAAAAGTGTAAATGTATCTGGTGGTTTGAATATAGACAATGAAGAATACAAGAAAAAAGTCACGATACTAAAAGAGTTATATATAGCTGTATCAAAAAATACGCCTCACTATTACTATTTACCTATAAAAAAAGATAATATGTGGACTATTTGGCGAATGAAAGACGGAGTATGTGTGAATTTGAGTTTTGACGATTTCGTGAAATCATTGAAATGATAATAAAATTATCGTCTAATTCGTCGTGTGGATGGGACGTTATTTGTAATTCGATGGATTGAGCCTTTGACTACGCTTAACCGCAATTGGTATACTATCAATCTTGTTGATAACAAGACGATAAATGTTACCTTTTTAGACAACAATTCTAATTCTGATAGAAGTTTGACTATTCATGCAATTGCATTCAATGCCAGTGATGTAATATCTTTCTCTCAAAAGGGAAAGAAGGAATAAATAAAATTCTATTTCTGAATTAATTAGGGAGACTGATTTTCAGTTCTCCCTTTTTTCATGTTTGAAAATATTCATATTTTGATTTATAATACCACGATGAGTAGGCAATAGTCTAACCGTATTTTCATTTTGACTCAGAAAAATAAAACGAGAGTAAACACAAAGTGTAGGGTTTGGCGAGATATTCCGTTAAAAAAGTGTATGATTTATTGGAATATTAGAAGAATCAGTATTGTATTAGTATTGTTTTGTATTTCAATATGTTATAAAAATTCATATTTATTTGCTATGAAATTGAAAAATATTTGTTTTGACAATAAAATCACCAAAGAAAATACGATGACAAATTGATCGTAACTATTCATATAATCAGGTGCGATAATATGGAATAAAAGGCAAGGAGCTAATTTAGGCATGAAATCCAAACAACAATATGTAGTTATTTTGATCTTTCGATAAAACTTATTGCCACTCAACCAAAACGACAGAACAATAACATATTGTATTACAATACCTACTGTCCATTCCATCGAAGATGAAAAAGCATTCTGGATATCCAAATGGTCTTTTGAAAGATAAAGATGACAGCAAAAATCAAATATAAAACAAAACAGAAGTTCCAATATCTGATATATAGAAAAAAGTTTCAAGAACTTCTTATTTTCTTCTTTAAAATGGATTTTCATATAAGCTAATAAATTGAAGGGTATGAATACAAAATTATAAAATATAGAGAAAGATCAATTGCTTTTTAAGTGTTTATGCTCGAAAATCCAGTGTAAATTCAATTTGACGCAGAAAAATATAAACGTGAGAAACGAAAAAAGTGTGGGGTTTGGTTAGATATTCCGTTAAAAAAGTGTAGGGTTTGGCGTGATATTCCGTTAAAAAAGTGTGGAGTTTGACGAGATATTCAGTTAAAAAAGTGTAGCTTTGCGGTAATTATTCCGTTAAAAAAGTGTAAAACTATGATCAGAACTCTATATAATGAATTGAAAAAGTGGCAATTGTCTCCAACACGTAAACCTTTAGTTTTATTAGGGGCAAGGCAGGTTGGAAAAACTTGGTTGCTTGAGGAGTTTGGCCGTAATGAATATAGCAAGGTCGCTTTTGCTAGTTTAGATCGCAATGAAGCGGTGGCAGATTTACTTCGTACAGAGAAGAATGTCGATAGAATATTAAGGGGATTATCTGCATTGCTATCTGTGGATATTACTCCAGGCGACACATTGATCATTTTGGATGAGATACAAGATTGTCCTGAAGCACTGGAACGTATGAAGGTATTTTGCGAGGATGCTCCAGAATTTCATGTCGCAGTTGCTGGAAGTTTATTGGGCATTAGTCTTCATTCGGGAGTATCATATCCCGTTGGTAAGGTGGATGAACTCACGCTTTATCCCATGACATTTGAAGAATTTATCGTAGCAAAGGGCAAGGAGGAGATGTGTAATATTCTCAAAACTCACGACTGGAATCTCATAGCATCTATTAGCGACGAATATATCGACCTGCTACGACAGTATTATTATGTAGGAGGAATGCCTGCAGTCGTGAAAACATATATTGAAGGGATGGGATTACAAGCCGTAAGAAATGAACAGAAAAGGATCATATTCGACTATGAGAATGACTTTAGTAAGCATGCATCTGCACGTATAGTTCCTCGAATTCGTATGGTTTGGCAGAGTCTAGTTTCCCAATTGGCGAAGGAAAATAAAAAGTTTGTGTATGGAGCTTTGAAGAAAGGGGCAAGAGCGAATGATTTTGAAGAAGCGATACAATGGCTTATAGATGCAGGTATTGTCTATAAGGTTCGACGTGTGACATCAGTCGTTATGCCCTTGAAATTCTATGAAGATTTGGATGCTTTCAAACTTTTTATACTTGATGTCGGTCTTATGGGAGCAATGGCTGATGTTCCTGCAGGGTTGGTGCTTGTAGGAAACAATATCTTCAAGGAATACAAAGGCTCTTTTACAGAAACATATGTATGTACACAGCTGGTTGCTGCAAAAATACCGTTGTATTATCATACGGTGGAGCAGTCGCGCATTGAACTTGATTTTGTCATTCAACTATCAGATAATGTTTATCCGGTTGAAGTAAAAGCTGAAGAAAATGTGAAAGCAAAATCCATGAAAGTATTTATCGACAGCCATCCTCAATTGTCGGGCATTCGTTTTTCTATGAAAGATTATATCAAACAATCATGGATTGAGAATATTCCGTTATACGCATTTTTTTCCTACTTGAAGGAGCGAAACATGATGTGATATTAAACTGATTGTTTTTTACTTTTGTCTATTTTTTCCATTTAACTGATTTGCATCTGTTAAATACAAATTTTTTCTGTCTTACTTTGTAATTTGGATTGTCGATTTCAATATCTGCATTTATGCAATCTAAAAATGCAGTAGTTCCGAATTCTACAACATTTTTGGGAATCTTAATTTTTGTCAGTCCTGTGCATTCACGGAATGCATTTTCTTCTATAGTAGTTACACTTTTGGGTATGGTAATGTCTGTCAGTTTTTGACATTTATAAAATGCATTTTTTCCTATGCATGTCACTGTTGATGGTATGGTGAAGTGACCTTCGTAACCACCTGGAAAACAAATCAATTTGGTCTTGTCTTTGTTGTATAACACTCCATCCTGACTGGAAAAATATTTGTTTTGAGGGTCAACATTGATGCTTATTAAGTTTTTACAACCCAAAAGAGCTGTTGGACTGCATGTCCTAATATTGGCATGGAATGTTATTGTTCTCAGATTTTTACATTCAGAAAATGATCCATCACTAATAAGAGTTAAGTTCAACGGTATTGTGATACTGGTTATTCCAGACTTCGAAAAAGCATTATTCCAGATCGTTTTCAGATTGTCGGGTAGTTTTATATCAGTAAGATTTGTACATCCTTCAAAAGCAGACTCTCCAATTTCAGTGATACTATTGGGAAGATTTATGCTTGTAAGATTTGCACATCCTTCAAAAGCTGACGCTTGAATTTCAGTGATACTATTGGGAAGATTTACACTTGTCAAATTTGTACATCCTCTGAATGAGTTATAGCTAATTTCTATGACACTGGAAGGTAAATCCACATTAGTAATACCTTTACAATCTTTAAATGCACCTGATTCTATCCTTGAAACAGTTGATGGTATTACTATACTGCCATAAACTGCTTCTGGTACTTTTACTAATAAAGTCTTGTCTTTGTTGTATAAGACGTTATTAAAACTTGAAAAATTTTTATTTTGGGGATCTACTATGAATTTAGTGAGGCTTATACAGCTGTCAAATGCGTTATCTGAAATGTAAGTTAAAGTTGCTGGTATTTTTATCTCCGACAATGCCACGCAACCGTAAAATGCACGGTTATGTATATCTTTGATGTTTTTGCCGAAAGTAATGTTTTTTAATGTCTTGTGATTCTTAAACGCATTTTCGTCAATGCCTATAACTTTAAATTTTATACCTTCAATAGTGATGGAGTCTGGAATGATGATTGACTCTAATTGTTTGGATGGGTCTATTTTTGCAACGGTAACACAATAATTGAAGCCAACATTAAATGGAAGAGGGCTATTATCTACATATTTTATGTCTTCAGAACTAAAACAATTACCATTATAAAATTGTGGCCTTCCACACATCACGTTTGACCATACCGGCAAACATGCAATGAATGCTATGATTAATGTAAGTATTCTACATTTCATAATTTTAAGCTTTTGGGTTTAGACTTATCTTTTAAGGACACAAAATCCTGCATCTATACGATTTAATTCCATACAACAAAATTAAATAAAAAGCATAAGTATCAAAAAAAAAACGTAAAATTTGAAGTTCGAAGTTGCAAATGCAAACCTGTGCTTATTCTATTCCTTATATGTAAATACTATGTAACGACCTCTTGTTTTCGTCAATCTCAACCTTTTTTCCTTTTCTGACTTATTTTTCCCTTAATTTTTATACCTTTGAAAGCAAATTATTAAAATACGTATTTAAAATGAAATTCTTAAAACCTGTATTGGTATCTTCTGTGATAGCAAGCATGGCATTCCTTTGCTCTTGTAATAAGTCTACTGACAAAAAGTCGGCTTCTAACGTGTCTAATGATTCTACTGCTGTTGAGGCTGTTGAAGCGGTCCCTTCCGTCGCTCCTTCTCACACTTTGGAGGTCGTATATATGGATGTCGACACGGTGCTCCAAAACTATACCTTGGCTAAGGAACTTACTGCTCAACTTAAAAGCAAGCAGGAGAAGAGCGCTAACTCTTTGCAGAACAAGCAGACTAAACTTCAGCAGGATATGGCCCAGTACCAAAAGGAGGCTGCTCAATTCCAGCAGGACTACCAGAATGGTAAATTCCTGACTCAGGCGTCTATCCAGGAAGCTCAGCAGAAATTCATGAAGAGAGAGCAGGAACTTATGAAGCAGGATCAGGATCTTCAGGCTCTCAACCAGAAACTGACTAATGAGATGCTTGACGAACAGGAGAAGATGAACAAGCGTCTTCGCGACAGCTTGGATTCTGTGCTTAAACAGTATCAGAAGGAAAACAGATATAGATTGATTTTGAGCAATAATGGCCGCGATAATGTGATCTGGGGCGATTCTTCCCTTAATATCACTAAGATCGTGACTAACGATTTGAATGCTCGCTATCAGAAAAAATAAGAGAATAAAATGAGCGAAATATCTAATCTTAATCCGAAGGCGGTTTGGAAATATTTCGACGAGATTTGCTCCATTCCGCATCCTTCTCATAAGGAGGCGAAGTTGAGCAAACACCTTCAGGAGTTTGGAAAAAAACTTGGTCTTGAGACTTTGGTGGATGAGTATGGCAATGTGCTTATTCGTAAACCTGCGTCGGCTGGATGTGAAAAGTGTGAGAGCTTGCTTTTCCAGTCGCATATAGATATGGTGTGCGAGAAAAATTCCGACGTCGCTTTTGATTTTGACAACGACGGAATCCAACCTTATATCGATGGTGAATGGGTGAAGGCTAAGGGCACGACTCTTGGCGCTGACGACGGTATCGGCGTGGCTTATCAGATGGCTATCCTTGCTGATGACTCTTTTAAGCACGGGCCTATCGAGTGTCTGTTCACTGTGGATGAAGAGGTCGGTCTGCTTGGAGCTCATGTCTTGAAGGAGGATTGGATTAAGTCGACGATGCTCGTCAACCTTGATTCGGAAGACCAGGGTGAGTTCTGCATCGGGTGCGCAGGTGGTGTGAACACAGTCGCCAAATATAGTCAGAATCTGCAGAAGCCAGACAAGGATTATCTGTTCATGACCATTAAGGTGAGTGGCTTGATCGGTGGACATTCCGGTGTGGATATTGATAAGAATCGTGGAAATGCGATCAAAATTCTTGCTGAATTGATAAACAGGATCTCTGCTGAGGGCGACGTTGTGATTGCCTCTATCGACGGTGGAAATCTTCACAACGCTATTCCAAGAGAGGCGTCCGCAACCATTGGTGTCGAGTTTAAAATAAAGGAGACTGCCCGTGTGATTACTAATATGTATATCGCAGAAAAGCAGAATGAACTTATTGGCGAAACTCTTGAAATTGATTTGTCTACCACAGATAAAGCGGAGAAGGTGTTCGCTCCGTCAACATCTAAATCATTGATTAAGGCTATATTGGCTTGCCCACACGGAGTGCTGAAGATGAGTGAGGATATTCCTGGATTGGTGGAGACAAGCACAAATTTGGCTTCTGTGAAGATGATTGGTGATGATATTGTCTTCGAGACAAGCCAAAGAAGCAGTGTCACGGAAGAGAAGGAAAAAATCAGGAAGATGGTATACGATGCGTTCGCTACCAACGGAGCATCTTCAGTGGAGTCGGATGAGGGTTATCCAGGCTGGAAACCTAATGTCAACTCAAAAATCAAGAACATTGCCGTCGACACATATAAGAAACTATTCAATGTCACTCCGAATGTCGGCGCAATCCACGCAGGTTTGGAATGCGGACTAATTATAGAGAAATATCCAAAGTTGGATATGATTTCTATCGGACCAACTATTATTGGCAACCATTCTCCAGCGGAAAAAGTGTCGATCCCAACTGTGGAGATGACATGGAAACATGTGTTGGCGATAATAGATACAATTCGCAATTCATAATGCGTAATTCGTAATTAAGGTTGGGAAAGCCCCAACTCTTAATTTTTAATTTTAATTCTTAATTTTGAAAAATTAAGGCTTATGGTAAAAAAGTATGATTTTCTCGTTATTGGTTCAGGTATAGCCGGAATGAGTTTTGCACTTAAAGTGGCATCAAAAGGCAAAGTGGCATTGCTTTGCAAAACGGAAATGATAGAGGCAAACACTAATTTTGCCCAAGGTGGTATCTGCTGTGTCATGAAAGAGGATGACAAGTTTGAAAACCATATCAAGGACACTCTTATCGCTGGCGACGGAATTTGCGATTACAATGTCGTGAAGAAGGTCGTAGAGGGAGCACCTGAGCAGATCAAGGAATTGGTTAAGTGGGGTGTTGATTTCGACAAGAACGAGGATGGTAAGTATGACCTTCACAAAGAGGGAGGCCATGACAATTTCCGTATCCTTCATCATAAAGATAATACTGGAGCTGAGATTCAGGAGAGTCTTGTGGAGACGGTGAAGAAGCATCCTAATATCGATGTGATGGAGAACCATTTCGCAATCGAGCTCCTTACACAGCATCACCTTGGTATGTTGGTCAAGCATACCACTCCAAACATTGATTGCTACGGCGCTTACGTGTTGGATATAAAGAAAAACTGTGTGGATACATATTTGGCAAAGATAACAATGGTCTGCACAGGCGGTATCAGAAATATCTACCAGACGACAACAAATCCACCTGTGGCTACAGGCGACGGAATATCAATGGTTTACCGTGCTAAAGGATTGGTAGAAGATATGGAATTTGTCCAGTTCCACCCGACAAGTCTTTATCATCCAGGAGACCGTCCATCATACTTGATCACAGAGGCTATGCGTGGATACGGAGGAATTTTGCGTAACAAGAAGGGAGAGGATTTCATGCTTCGTTACGACTCAAGAGGAAGTCTTGCCCCACGAGACATAGTGGCGCGAAGCATCGACACAGAAATGAAGTTGACTGGAGAGGATCATGTCTACTTGGATGTGACACATAAGGATCCAGAGGAGACTAAGAAGCATTTCCCAAATATCTATCAGAAGTGTTTGAGTATCGGAATTGATATCACAAAGGAGTATATACCAGTGTGTCCGGCTTCTCACTATCTATGCGGAGGAATCAAGGTTGACGAGAATGCCCGCACAACAATCAACCATCTGTATGCGGCAGGAGAGTGCACACGCACAGGATTGCACGGAGGTAACCGTTTGGCATCCAACTCATTGCTTGAAGCTATCGTGTATGCTGAGGCTGCAGCTCAACACTCATTGCCATTGATCGACAATATCAATTGGTGTGATGAGATTCCAGAGTGGAACGACGAGGGCACAACTCTAAATGAGGAGATGGTGCTTATCACACAGAGTGAGAAGGAGGTCAACCAGATCATGCAGGCATACGTCGGAATCGTTCGATCTAATCTACGTTTGAAGAGAGCGTTCGACAGATTGGAGTTGATCTACAAAGAGACAGAGAGTCTGTTCCAGCGCTCGGTTGTCTCAAAAGAGATCTGTGAACTACGTAACATCGTCAACACAGCCTATTTGGTGATCAAGTCTGCAATGCAGAGAAAAGAGAGCCGTGGATTGCATTATACGATTGATTATCCGAAGAAAAACGAGCATATCAGTCTGTATGATGTGGAAGAATTGAAGAAATTATAAATTATAAATGCGAAATGCTAAATTATCGTTTCGCATTTTTCAAACGGTCGTGCGTCTAATATTTGGATACGGTCGTGCGTCTCAAATCAAACGGGCGAATGTGTAATAATAAAAATCATATAGACGGGGCTTGTCCCCGTCTTTTGTGATAAAAAACGGCATCATGAAGAAAGTGTGTATAATCGGAGCAGGTGTGGCTGGTATGGCGTGTGGAATCCATTTGCAGAAAAGTGGTTTCCAGACAGTCATATATGAAGGTGGCTCTACTCCAGGAGGATTATGCACAGGGTGGAGCAGAGGCGGATATTCGTT
>JAEEGL015054020.1_pt1 | contig 18672 bp, 20 predicted proteins | sample 9134231 | NCBI WGS metagenome assembly JAEEGL01 (sample SAMN16246548, study PRJNA631951) | gut metagenome | biome: gut microbiome; feature: rumen; material: fiber-attached | host: Bos | place: Iran: Karaj | collected 2018-10 | reverse complement strand
GTTAATAGTTCCATATTCCTAATTTACCTTTTGCTGGTATTGGCTCATCTAATACTTCTAATACTTTTAATTTCCATGCATATCTTCCTTCAGAATATAATCCATAATCATATTCTGAAGTTTCTTCATTAATGTATTTAATAAATTCATCAGTCATAGGAATACAATCTACTAACTCACATTTGCATAATATACAACCAGGTTTAATTTCAGATTTTAAATATTTATTTGCACTTTCTAATCTTTCTGATTTACTTAATGATAAGCTAGCATGAATATATATTTCACCTCTATAATTTGTTTTCCAACTTCTAGTTTCATATATTTTTACACCATCTTTAATTAATGTAGCAAAAGGTTCTTTAATTGATAACACCTTCATTAGCATCACATCCTATAACCATTATACACCAAAAAAAGAGAATTTTATTATAATTCTCTTATCGTAATATCTTAATCTTCCAAGCTATTTATTATTCTCTCTTTAACCCATAATATATCTTCTATTGATTTATCAATATTAAATCTTCCATTACCAACCGGATAAAAAATGGAATAACATTTATATTCATTGCCATTGATATTTTTTATAAATTCTTTTTTTCTACATTGTGAAACTGATATTTTTTCTTTTAAAAAGACTGAGCTAACCTGATTACCAAATAAGATAATAACTTTAGGATTTACTATTTCAATCTCTTTTTCTAATAAATCAAGATATTTTTTATAAACCGAATTTTGAATAGGCCTAGCATCAATTTGAGTACACTTTCCTAGGTTAGTAATAAATATTTTATTTCTTTTTACCTCATTATACACTTTTTCAGCAAAATCTTTATCCCATTCATTTGACTTTTTATTTTTTATTTCATTATATATAACAATATCAAAGAGATTAGTTGCAACAAATAAATCCCATATATTTTTAGTTCCAATCCATGGTGCTCTAATACCATCCCAAGACGGATCAGATGCTATATTTTTTGAAGTAGGGTTCATAAAAACAAAACAAATATCAGGATTTGTATCACATCCCCCAAAGTTAATTGATTTTAATGTTTTATCTCCATATATTTGTTGCATTCTGTCATATTCATTTTTTAGTTTATCTAAATGCATAAATACCACCTACTATTTTTTCTTTTATATAATTATATCATATTTAAAAGATTAGTAATTAGTATTTCGACATAAATGATAAGGTTTAACTATATCTTTTAATTTTTTCGAATGCATAAATAAATAGTCATTTATATCCATTGAACTAATACCATTTAAATGATTTTTTATATAATCAAGTACAACTATCTGACTAGCTCTTATCTCTACTTCAAAATTTGATGAAGGTTTTATTTCTCTTTTTGAATCAACTATTTCAGATAATTCTTCATTATATTCAATTATACCAAGCGTTCTTAATGTTTGTGGAATTTTATAATCAGCACATCCAATTAAATTTGAATAATCTACGTTTATTTGCTCTATTTCTTCTCTTAAGTGTAATATATCAGAAGTTAGTAATTGCGCTAATTTATAAAAGTATATTGTATGACCATTATATTCTCTTTCATCTTTAAAACAATCAAAATTATTAATAATATATTCAAACAATTCTTCATCAGTTGTATATTGACTAATTGAATTGTAAAAATTTCCATTCATTTGTTCATTTACAATTTTATATACTTTTTTAATCGTATCAAACCTTTCTCTTAATAAAGGTATTTCAACATTTCCAGATAATAATTTTTTAAATTCATCAAAAGAAATATTTTCAAAACTAGATAAACCATTAGTTTTAATATAATTTAACATTATATACAAAAGAGCATCTGAACCATCTTTTTTAGAATTTTCTACTTCAATTGACCATTTAGGATCACCCCAAAATGAATAATCAATTGATTCAAAAATTAGAAGAAAATTAATTATTTCATCTATATCCATACTTAACAAATTATATGGATTATATAATAACCAATTCTTAAGTTCTTCATATTCAATATTATCAATAAATTTATCTAATGTATCATAATTAATTTTTACATACCTGCTATTATCCATAACATATTTACATGAATTAGTAATTTTTCCAAACATTTTCATCACCAACCTGTATATATTATACCACATGTCTTCTATGTCTAAATATATTGCAATATGACTATTTGAAAAAAATTATGATTTATAAAGACTTTATTGGTATTTCAATTTTAAAAAAATTATTGTATAATTAATTTATCAAAAGAAAACATTTTGACTTACTTTGAACTTTAATCGCTCCATAAGGTAAAATCGTCGCACCAATGTGACGTTAATGATTAAATCAATCTGAAAAGATTGATTTTTTTGTGCGTTATTGCAAAGAAAGGTGTGATGTGATATGATTAAAATAATTAAAAAGAAAATCAATATGAGTGATGAACTCAAAGCCAAAATTAATTGGTCTTGCAAATTTAATAACAGATCCTACCAGATTATTGAGGGTCACCTAAGAATTGTGGAACATACAAATCTAGCGTATGTTGAGCCACACAAAGTAATTATTGGAGATACACTATATTTATTCTTCAATGAACAAAAACATTTTTATATTGGGAATTTAAAGAAGAAAATCCCTATTGCTGATTTATCAGACTACATAGCAAGGCATTAATTAATTGAGAGTTTATATACTCCCATAATATTGGTTTATTTTGTCGTGTAAATAATCAATATAAAGTATAAGGTGTCTTGTTATGTGACACCTTTTTTGGTGCCTTTCATTAAAAGAAAAGGAGGAAAAAATTATGAATAATGAAAGGATGATTGCAGCAGTTTATATTCGTGTTTCGACAGAGGATCAGGCACGAGAAGGATTTTCTTTAGGAGAACAAAAAGAAAAGTTATTACAACTCTGTGCATTTAAAGGTTATGAAGTATTTAAGGTTTATGAAGATGCAGGAATATCTGCAAAAGATATGGAACATAGACCTGCATTTCAAGAAATGCTACAAGATATGAGGGACGGAAAAATTAATTATATTGTAGCCTACAAACTAGATAGAGTTACTCGTTCAGTTCGTGATTTAGAAGAACTAATATCTCAGTTAGAAAAATATAATTGTTATTTAGTTTGTGATAGAGATGATGTTAATACTTCTACTGCTAACGGAAGATTTTTTGTAAGAATGCTAACAGTATTATCACAGTTAGAAATTGAAATTGTATCGGAAAGAACTAAATTTGGACTTAATGGAGCAATTAAGTCAAGCCATTTACCAGGTCCTGCCCCACTGGGATATAAGAAAGATGGTAATAAGAAAACTATTGTTGATGAAGCCACAAAAACTGTTATTGAAAGAATATTTAAAATGTATTTAGAAGGTAAAAGTTTTCAGCAAATATCAAATATCTTTAATGAAGAACATTTATTAAATCCAAAGAAATGGAAAGACACGACTATTCAAAAAATAATTGATAATAAAATCTATATAGGAGATTATGAGCAATATAAAAGAATTGCCAAAAAAGAAAATAAAGAACCTGTTATTTATATGAATGTTGTTGAACCAATAATATCACGTGCAATGTGGGAAGAATGTCAAAGACAAAAAGAAGTTAATCAAAGAACTTATACAAGAGATAGAGTTTATTTATTTTTTCAAAAGATTAAATGCCCTACTTGTGGAAGAATAATGAAGTGTAAAGGCTCTGGTGGTAAGAAGAAAAAATATATGTATTACAACTGTGAAAAATGCCACTTAAATTATCGTGAAGATAAAATTGAAGAATGTTTAATGCAATTTATTTATGATTTAGTCGAGTATGATATGGCAGTTAAAAAGTATTTTTTACCTATTTTAGCAGACCATAAGCCAACAAAAACTGATGATATAGATAAAGAGATTAAACAACTAATAAAACAAAAAGAACGTATTAAAAAGGCATATATGAGTGGTATTGTTGAGATGGAAGATTTTTCAGAAGATTATAAACTAATTGAAGAAAAATTAGAAATTTTAGAGCAAAAGAAATCAGAACTTTTAAATCTAGATAATATAACTTTTACGCCACAACAGTTAATGGCAGATAGAGATATTGAACGAGAAACCATGATAAGATTAGACACTTTAAATGATGTTGTTAAAACAAATTGGGAGAGTAAAACCAAAGATGAAAAACAAGAATTTATATCTAAATTTATTGAATCAGTTATTCTAATAAAGGATAAAAATAATCAACTTTATATAGAGAAAATTAATTTTAGAAAAAGTTATATAAATAACTTAATGAAGTTTTTGGATAAAGGGATATTAGATGTATTAGTACCTGTTGAAATAAATGGTAAAGAAGAATTTATAATTGGTAGCCCTAATATTTCTAATGAACAAGTACAGGAATATTTAGATAGATTAAATGAATTTTATGAAACCAAAATGTATCAACTATATGAAAGAATTGATGAAGATACAGGTAATATTATTGGTGAGTTTACCCCAAAAAAAGATGAAAAAATTATAAGAATTGTACCAATATCACCTACTGAAATAAAAACAAAATCAATCATAAATAAAGAAGATATTGAAACAAAATATGGAATTGTTACTTACAATCCTAACAAACCAAATAAGAAGGGAAATGATTAAATTATGGAACTAAAATATACAAGAACTGGTGATTATGAATCACCAAATTTAACTTTAAATTATAATAAAAAAGGAGCAATTAATAAATATGGAATGTTAAGACTTGATTATTTAAAAGAACATAAAAAAGCACTTTACACTACACTTTTAATGAAAGATGAACTTACTAATCATCTTATTTCAGTAAGTAAAGATGCAGAAAATTTATTAAATAATATGATGGAAAGTTATAAAAAATCAGATGAAAAACTATCTGAAAAAAGTAAAGAAATAAACCAACTTGAATGGGTAAAGTTGATGAATAATTATAAAAATACTGCTGAAGAAATCATATTAAAAGAACTAATTTATACAGAAAATGTGTGAGTACGTACTCACATATTTTGTCTGGCAAGCACTGAATTTATACTCCCGTACAAATTCGTATATGGGAATTCCCATACCCTTAACGCTTAGAAAGGAGATTTTAAATTATGAGAATAAGAAATAATAAAGTTAATGTATTTTTAAGTGATGATGAGAAATTTATTTTAAAAAGAGATTCGTCAAAATTAAACTTATCTCAGTCTGAATATATTAGAAATTTAATTGTAGGATATAAGATTAAAATTCCAGAAGTTAAAGAAGAACCTAAACCTAAAAAAGAAGAATATATTATAGAGAATATTGCTAAAGCACTAGAAGAAAATATTGAATGCTTAATTAAAGTAAAAATAAATTTCATTATCTTGGATATTTTGAAGATGAACGAGCAATTGGAACTAAAATTGAATATTTAAAATTACAAAACACCACACTAAAAAAATATATACCAATCGAAAATGATAAAGACAATGCCATCTAAGCATTGTCTTGTTTTGTTGTTACTACTTTTAGTACATCAATATATTCATCAGAATATGTTTGAGTTAATTGTATTAATAATAAGAATAAATCATATGCAACTGTCTTTGTAAAAATACTATTATCTTCTCGATGAGATAATTTATTTCTATAGTTCTCATAATCTTCTTCATTTAATAGTTGAGAGCATTTATTTATTAAATTAATGCCAATTAAATTGTTTTCTTTAATTTTTGTAATGGTTTCAGTAAGGTTTAAAGTAACTTGATATTTAGGAGCTGTATTTTTATTAGTATACTCTGGAACACCATTTAGAGTTAATACATTTCTTAATAATTTTTCAAAATTAGGTATTATTATATATATAAATACGTCATATTCTTTATCTAAAAAGAACTTTATTGCTTTTTCTATATGAACTTTATCTTCTTCAAAAATCAATTTTGAATTTAATAATGAATCTATTAAATCTTCTTTATTATATTCACTATCTAAAAAACCATTAATTGCCGGTTCAATTGTCACTTTTCTGCGCATCTCCCTTCCCATTAAATTAATTTTTTGTTCCCAACTTTCTGATTTTACTACCTTTTTTCCTGAAAAAGTAACTATACTACAATGGTCTATTAAAGATGGGACATGTGATTTCTTTTTTTCTTCTACATAGAAGGGATTGTACATATAATTGTGTTTTCCAAATCCAATAAATTGTATTATAGTGCATAATGCTCTTATTCTATCAGGAATATCTTTTACAGTATTTTTAATAAATAAATATATTGTTTGTTCATGTTTGTATAATTCTTTTTGTAAATCTGTATCTCCTAACTCAAATTCTTGAACTCCCATTTCATCCATTACAGAATTTATGTTATTATTATAAAATTCTAATGCTTCTTGATACTTTTTCTTTGCTCCTATTTCTTTATATTTTGGGAGTGCTAAGCAAACCCAATGATTTGCTCTAATTCCAGTATTGTTTTTTGCTTGTGTCATACATGCATCAGCGTATTTTTCTCTATATTTTAATTTATCTACATTATTTAATTCAATTACATCTTCTAAGAAATTACATATGCTTCTTAAAGATAGTTCGCTATTTTCTTTTAAATAGTAGTCTATACATTCATCTATATATGTTTCTTTTTCGCCTTTAGTTTTCAAAAATAATAAGTAAGGGATTGCTAGATGGAATCTTGCTTGTATTAATTCATTGCTTAATCTATATATTAATGATTTAGTTTTATCGTATTCATAATTATATTTATGAGAAATACCTAAGATTATTTTAATATCTATAATTTGTTTTGTATTAAACTCAGTTATATGATAATTTAAATAGTAGTTATATAACTTCTTATAAAGTTCAACATTTGCGTTATAATCATGTGCATTTATATATTCTTTTACTTTTTCATAACTAAACATACCAGTATAATTAATATCTAACATTTGTTAACTCCTTTTAAAACGATCAATTGTCATCAAACACATATAGAGGAAATGAAACATTCTATTTTTTATACTTTCTTAACCAAATCATTGATATGATAATTGGTGGTAAAGATCCTCCGACAATCATAAATAATGCTTGACCTAAATTAATACTCATACTTAATGCAGAATTTGCACCAATAAAACAACTTGCTATGAAAAGAGAAATCCAATCAGTTAATGCGTGAATAACAATTACTGAAAATATATTTTTACTTTTTATAAAAATTGTAGCAAATAATATACCTCCACACATTGCATTAATAACTTGTATTAATAATGTCAAAGGCTCTACAAAGAATATATTAGGCAAATGAACTAATCCAAATATTAAAGAAGAAATAATTATAGGTTTCCATATTGAATTTTTTTCATATTTTTTCATTAATCCATTTAAAACAAGACTTCTCATCCAGATTTCTTCGTTTATACCAACAAACAACATATTTATTGTGAATAGAATTGTATTAAAAATAGATATGTGCTTAATATTACTAAAATCAGTTCCTATATTACTAAATATAACACTACCTATTCCAATTATAAGAAATGGAATTCCTAACATTAAGCCTTTTCTAAATCCTTTTTTATTGAATCCAGCAGTATCTTTTAATCCTAATTTTAATATTAACAAATAACATATAATTGTTATGATAATATCTGCAATAAGTTTATCAAATCCCATAATTGCATTGTTATCAAATCTAAATAAAGAAGATATTATTAAAATCATTAAGGATACCAATATAAAAAATATCTCAATATGTTTCCATACTTTTTTCATTTACTTCACCTCTGGCTATATTTTTTGTTTATATTTAAAATTATCAATGATGTTACTATTGTTACAATTAAACTTACACAACAACTTAATAAGCTAAAATTAAATACAAATATTGCAGATAAACCATTTATCAAACAATGTGTTAATATACAAGGAAATACACCTTTTGATGTTTTTCTTATTATTGCCAAAGCATAACTCAAAGTTAAACACATAATTCCAAATAGAAAATAGTTCATATTTATATTAGCAGTTCCTTTTATAAAGAATATAGGGAAATGCCATAACCACCAAGTAAGCCCTGTTAAGATAGTTGCTAAATTGAATCCGAACTTTTTTTCCAATTCAGGTTGTAATATCATTCGCCATCCTACTTCTTCGTTTCCCCCACCAACTAACATCATTGGTGCAATTACCAGAATCATAAATATAGGAGCACCAATTTCAAATCCATTTATTAAGCATCCTAGTACATAATAAATCAGCACAAATAAAACTACTAGAAGATAAGTACCAACGTTGTGTTTTATATCAAATATCTTTTTTAACCACTCTTTAAAGTTTTTAACTTTGCCATTTCTTTTTAATGAAATATAAGAGGCAACTGTTGGTGAAAATCCACCTATGATGTGCATAATTCTTAAAAATATATTGTTTACTGTTATATCAAAAGTCTGACTAATTAAAGCACATCCTCCCCAAAAAATTATCATTATAACAAATGTTATTATTAAAAATTCTTTCACTAATTTTTTATTCATATCTACATACTCCGTTCATATTTGAAATTAATTATTTAACGCTTACTTTTCTCAAACAATATTATAACATTTATCAAAAAAATAATCTATCTCTGCAATAATTTTCTAAAAAATATTGTAATATTTTTATTATTTGATATAATGAATTTATCAGAGAGATTTAATCAAATCTTATAGTCTTAATTTCGTAAACGTGTATAGTTAAGGCTCCATTTTAATTTATAATACGTCAGTAATGACGTATTTTTATTTATAAAAAAAAAGTTGGTTTATATCCAACTTCTTATATTATCTATAATTTCTTAATTTATTTATTTTCTTAAGTGTAGAACTATCTGCTTTAAGTAAACTTTCTACTGATTTTCCCTCATTAATATTACATATAATACGAGCTAATTTCATTGAGCAATCAACTTCTTCAAACCATGGTCTATCTTTTATTTCTTGTGGTATATAATTTAGATTAGTAACATATACTTTATTAAATATTCCATTATTATATGCTTCATCAAATATATCTGGTCCTTTTGTAAAAAGTCCAAAAGTTGCTACTAAGAATATTCTACCAACTCCAGAACTTTTTAATTGTTTTGCTGAATCAATTATGGAACCACCAGATGCTATCATGTCATCTACAATTATTACATCTTTTCCTACTATATCACCCTCATATAAGAATTTATGATTTTCAATAGGATTTAATCCATCTACAACATTTGAATAATCTCTTTGTTTATAAAATATTCCTAGTGGTAATCCACCTAAAATTGAAGCATAAAAATTAGCTCTTGGTATAGCACCAAAATCAGGGCTTCCAATCATTGAGTTATTAAAATTAATATATTCTTTTTCAACTAAATTTAATAGTATATCGTCACTACAATAGAAATTATCTATTGGCATATTTGGTGATGCATTATCGCAAGCAGATTTATTATGAACATCAGCTGTAATTAACTCTTTAACTCCATAATGAGTTAATTCACCTAATGCCATAGCAAGATCAAGTGATTCTCTGCCATTTCTTTTATCTTGTCTTGATTGATATAAATATGGCATTACTACTGTTATTTTTTTAGCATGTGCACATGTAGCATTTATTAATCTTTTAATATCTTGAAAATGTTCATCAGGCATCATATGATGAACACCTACTTGACATTTATATGTAACAGAATAATTAGATACATCACTTAATATATAAACATCTTTTCCTCTAATAGAATCAGAATATAAACATTTTCCTTCTCCATTATTAAATCTTATTAAATTAGGTCTTACAATAAAACTTTCTGATGTTTGTTTTATTTTTTGCATATTTGTATTTACTTTTTCTCCAAATTTCAATATATTGTCTGGAACAACAATTCTTAAATTACTCATTTATCCTCCTATAATACTCTAAATTGATTATATAACATAAAAAAAATGATTTCAATTAATACTAATAAGTATAAATATTTTTTTTATAATGCTTTTACAATATAATTTTTACTAATAATCCATTTACATCTTTATTAAATTTTTTCCAAACTTGATTTTCTTCAATTTCAAATCCTACCTCTTTAAATATATTTAATGTATTACCTCTATCTATTTCAAAATTATCATATAATTCTTTAATTCCATTTTTTTTAGCAGTATCACACAATAATTTTAGTGCGACCTTAGAATATCCCATACCTCTATACTTTGATTCAATTACTATTCCACAATAATATTTATCTTCATTTTTATCATAATGATAATTTACATAACCAACATATTCATTTATATCATTATCTCTTATATAAGCAAAATATCTATTTTCTTTAATTCTCTTATCATAAACAATTTGCCATCTTTCTTTCGGAAAATCTATACATCCAGTATCATAGTGATAACCATAATAAGATACATTATATCCAGCATTATAACTCATTGTTAAAGGATCAGATTGTATTTTTTCTTCATACCAAAAATCTTCTATTTTTGGTATATAAAGTGATATATTCTTTTTAGTCATTTAAAACACCTCTTATATATTATAACAAAAAAACTGAGATAAACTCAGTTAAAATACTAAATACCACTCATCTTCTATTTTACAATAATAAATATCCATAGGATCTGGATCTGTAAATTTTGAACCACTAAAAGTAATTGTTCCATTTAATGAATAACATTTTGATACTTCTTTGTAATTTTCAAACTTAGATAAGTACTCATTAGCTTTTTTTAATTCACTTTCATCTAATTCTTTCTTTTCTTTTATTTCATATGTAATCTTTAAATCATCACCAAATTCTTCTTTAGCGTTTTTTATTCCTTTTTCAAAACTTTCTTTTGTGAAATTATTTGCTTCAAGATAAAACTTTGGAACTATTTTTTCCATATTCTCATACTTTTCTTTTTCAATTGCTTCAACATATAAATCTAATAATTCTTCAGCACTTCTTTCTTTTTTTGTTTTCTTGGTAGATTTACATGCTGTTAAAGATAATGCAACTAATAGACATATTGTTATTGTTAATATTTTTTTCATATTATTCTCCTCCTTATATAGAATTATAAATATTTACAAATTTTTTATTCAGCAACTATTCCCCCCATTCAACCATAGTATAACCTTTTCTAGGTGCTAATACTTGTTTAGGTTTTTCTATTTCTATTTCATCTGTTTTCTCATTAAATAAGAACCAAATTCTAAATATACTTTCTGGATTAGGAGTTATTCTAACAGGCATTAATATATCTATTGTTTTTGTTAATTGTGGATACATTATATACTCCTTATCACTTTCCAATCTACTACACCAAAAAGTTACAAAATCTATTGTTTCTTGTTTATTAAACCCATAATAAGAAGCAATATAATTAAAGAACTTTTCTCTATCTTTTATCGGAACAATAAATCCTTCATCTTTTTGCATATTATAATCACTAGTCATTGATTCATAAAATAAATATCCATATTTCTTATTATCGACTATCATTTCACCATTTGGTGATACTTTTGCATACCATTCATTATTATAATCTGGTATTACAGTTAAAAGTAATTCAGGGGAATCAAATTTTACTGAAATATTTCTTTCTTCCTCAGGATATAGATATATATTTGGTTTTATAGCAGTTCTTAATGTTGGAAGACTATTTGGTGGATTAATACCAAGCCATTCCAATAGCTGACATGCATCTTTATATGCTTTATCATTTATTTTATCAGTAATATCATCTAAAAAGTCTAAGAATTCATTGTCTTGTTCATTTGCCCAATTAACAAATTCATCTGATTCAACTACATCATTTGCTATTCCAGATACATTAGCTGCACCTTCTAATCCTTTATTAACCATAGCACCTCCACCATATAATACCTTCATATATCTAGTAGTAAGTGCTAATTGTTTTAATGATGAATGACGATGTTTTGATTCATCATTTAAATGTTGTATATCATTATATAAATTATATCCTGCATATGCTTTTCCAGCACCATTTAATACTTTACCAGTATTTGCAGCCATTTTCTGACTTCTAGTAATAGCTGAATTCTCTGCTTGTCTTAAATTTCTTACTGCTTGTCTATAATCATTAAAATTTCTATAACTATTTTGAGCAGGCATATTATTAGAAACATATCTTCTAACATTATCTATATATTTTTGAGATGCATTATTTGCATATTTTTGACCATACTCTATAGCTTTATCAACACCCATATTAATTCCAGATGCTGTTAAATTTCCTGCTAAAGAATTACCTGTTGCTTTCTCATATGTTTTTTTTGCATGATATTTATAATCAACAGCATTTTCACTGTCAGATCTTTTATCATAATTTTTAAATTGACTAGAAGCTCTACTAGCTGCATATGTTGGAGATAAGAATATAAAGAATGATATTATAAATATTATAGAGTATAAATATTTTCTTCTCATCTTTTACCCTCCTTCATAATATCTATATAATTTTCAATTGATTTTTTATATTCTTCATCATCTCCATTATATAGTTTTTGGGCTTTTTCCATATAAGAAATTCCTTCTTCTTGTTCTCCCAATATATATATACTTAATGCATAATAATAGTTAGCATCAACATTTTTATCATCTATTTGTAATGCTTTATCTAAATAGTATATAGCACCAACATAATTATCTTTATCATAATATAATTCTCCAGCAAGTACTTGGAAATCAACTTCATCACTGTATTTATTAGCTGCTTCAACAGATGTATCTAATAAATCACTTGGTACTTCACCTAATGTAAAGAATTGTCCTGCAGTAGCTCTAATACGAAGTCTATAATAATCTTCAGTTTTATTTTTTACATAATTTAATGTTGATACAGCATCTATATCATTTCCTGTTTCCATTATTATTTTAGCATTTGTTAAATAATATACATCATCTTTTTCAAATCCATTATATAATTCATTTAATGCATTAGCAGCATTACCTTTAGTATCATCTTTTTCAAGCATTTGAAGAATACCTTCAATTTTTGAATAATCTACATTTTTTTGTTCTACAGTATTTAATACTAATGAATTTTTCTTACTTGAAATTAATATAATAATTATAATTATGCACACTGTAATAATCGCAGGTAACCATTTTTTTAAAGTATTATTCATTAATGCTCACCTTCACTTTCATACATTGCATGTTTAGCATTATTTATATATACACTAAAATAATTATGAATATTATTATAATTATAAGTAGTACTTCCTAATCCTAATTCATCAATTGTTGAATCAGCTAATTCAAATGCTGCTAAACTTTTTTTCAAATCTCCAACTAATTCATAAGCAAATCCTAATTCAGAATAGAAGAAAGGATTTTTATTTCCTAATGAAATAGCTTTTTCTAAATCTTCTACTGCTTTTTCACCTTGTTTATTATTTATTTCATATACAGCTCTATAATAATATAAATAAGATATATAATCATACTTAGATATTACTTTATTAAGTGTATCTAAATTTTCTGCTGATAATCCTTGACCAATTAAATATGCATTTAATATTTCATTATTGGTAATTTTTTGTTTTTGTTCATCATTCATATCATTATAAAAATTATGATAAGGACAGAATCTACTATCAGGTGATTCATAATAACCTTTTAAATATACTCGATATAGTCCTAATGATATATCAGCACCTAAATAGTTTTCTTTCTTAGTTTCAATTACATATGCTAATTTAGTAGCATAATCAATAGATGAGTTCAAATCACTTTGTAATTTATAAATTGATAAGAATGCCAAAGCTTCTACATTATATTCATCTTTTTCTAATACTTCTAAAGCAATATTTTCTGCTTTTTCATATTCACCATTCTTTTTATATGATACAAGCAATAAAGAACCTAAATATGGTGAAATTTTATCTTTTTCAAATTCTTCTAAAAAACTAATTACTTTTGCATTAGCATTACATGCTTGATAAGCTAAAGCAACATAAGTTTTATAATTAATTATTTCTTCTTCATTCTTTTTTAATATTTCATCCTTAGTAAGATTAATAAAATTATCTACTACTGTTGAATCACCATTTACATTAATAGATGAATCTAAATAAAATTTAATTGCTGCTGCTTGAAGGGCTATTTCATCTGGATTATCTTTTGCTATTTTATTTGCTGTATTAATAACATTACTATTCATTTTACCTTGATTTAACCATTCAACATATATATCAATATATTTTCTTACTGTAATATGTTTATCATATTTTGATAAATCTTCTTTTAATTTATTTTTATCATTATCAGTTAGATCAAATGGTAAAATAGTTGTTCTTGTAAAGTTCATATTAGATATTAAATATTTTGTTACTTTTTTAATATCTTTATCATTACTATCTTTCATTAATTTCATTAGTGCTTCAATATCATACATATTAGCACTACCATTATTTACTTTTCTTTTTAATACATTAATAGGATTTTCAGAATTAAGTGTCTTAAATAATTCTAAAAGTTCTCCAGAACAATCTTTTGTATCAAAACTAGAATCAGTAGCAAATTGATATGCACATTTATATTCTTCAGCACTATTATAAAATGCTTTAGCAGTTAATACTTCCATTTCATCAAATGCATAATCACCTGATGCTAAAGAATAAGATATTATATTATTAATATTTTTTACATTACTAATATTATTATTTGAATTAATAACTATAACTGTAATAAAAATTATTAATGCTGTAGCGCCCATTATATAATCATTAATACTATTTTTAATATCTATAGTAAGTGTTTTATTTACTATGTAAATAGATAATACTAAAAATAACCACATTAATAATCCATATATTAATCCATTAAGTAATGAAATAGTAAAAGGATTACCATTAAATTTTGTTCCTAATAATCCACATAATAATTCAGGAATACAATATATTAAGATAGCTGTTAATATCACTTTAATAATATTAAAAAAATTTATTTTAAATCTTTTTTTAGTAATATTAAATATTGATAATAATATAGAAATAGAAAGTATTAATCCATTTAATAATAAATGTATAATACTGATTATTAAAGTATTATCTAATCCATGCATTACAAAAATATTATCAATTAACATTATTAATAAATATCCAATAAGTATTGGTAATCCCTTAATAAGGTCTTTAAATTTATTACTACTTTCTAAATATTTTGATATACCTATAGTCAATAATACATATGTTAATATATTACTAAATATTGAAATTGTAAATATATTACCTTTAGTTAAAAAATTATTTTTTGTATACATTAAAAATGCAGATAAAATTTGTGGTAAAGTATTAAACAATACTAAGCCGATTAGCATAAATACTATACCGCTTTTTTGAAAAATCTTTTTCACATCAGTTATCCTCCCTATTATTTATAGTTTCCTATACTACATTTTAATTATACAAGAATTAATATTATTTGTCTACATATGAAGAAAGCAAAAAAAGGTATAAAAATACCTTTTCTATTTAGTTTTTAAAATATTATTAATACCTCTTTTATTTATATAAACCACTTTATCTTTATATAATTCTAAACTACTTAATTTTTCTTTTTCTTTTTTATAATAAGACTTCACAATAGATATATTATAAGATATTTGTTTTAGTGTTGGAGGATGATTATATTTTTCAATTCCGAGTTTTTGTTTTGTCCACCTTTTTAATACTCTAAAATAAGCTCTTAACTTTGACATTTTAATATAATATATAATATCTGCTTGAACTTTACCTTCTTCAAATATCTTTCTTCCTATATCTTCAATTATCCATGAATCATTTTTTATGATTTCAGTGAATAATTTCTTTGCTTCTTTGTCTGTTCTTTTTATATGCCCATTATCATCATCCCAACATACTTTATCAAGTTCATAGTTTTTTATTTTATATTTATCTGATAATTTTCTTGAAAAGTAAGTTTTTCCACTTCCACATGGTCCAATAACATATATTTTCATAATATAAACTATTTAATTACTTTCTTTTTAGTATTACTTTTTTCAAATAAGTATAGTTCCCTTAATGAAGAAAAGTTTTTCATATCTTTGCTCTCTTTGATTACTTTTTCTAAATAATCCTTTATATATTGTGGTCTATCTACAATAATTATTTCATCATTTAATATTTTTACTTCAGGAACTTTTATATCTAAGAACAATTCTAACCAAGCTGCTACTAAGTGTCTATGGCAAAACTCATTATTATCTTCATAACAAAGTAATATAGAATTATCTAATTGATTATATATATCCTGAGGATCTAATTCTTCTAATATTTGATGATAAAATTCATTTATATAGTATTTATTATTATCTAGTTGATCTATCTTTCCAGTATTATTACGCCATATTCTAAAAAAACTTTCTTTAGGTGCTAAAGCTAGGTAACATTCACCGTTATATAAAGCATCTTTTCCCTTATCCTTTGATATTGAATAAGTAGTGTACCTATTTGTAATTCCATACTTATAACTACTTGTATAAATCATAAAATCATTCCTTTACTTATTATTTTTATATTCTAACCTTATCCATTCCATTATTAAACTAACTATATAATTTACTTCATTATCTTTCAATTCTCTATTTTTTTCAATTCCATGCCACTTTTTTAAACAACTTCTACAACAACATGCACAAGCATGCTGAGCTATAAAAACAGGATGTCCTTTCATAGGAGTTTGTTTTCCATCATTTGGAATATTTTGCGGTCTTAAATTTTTATTTATTAAATCATATGCATGATTTAATACAGTATTTATTCCTTTTTCATCTATATAATTAATCATATATTTTGTTAAATGAAAACTTGATCTAAATTTTGATTTTGATAGTTTATTAAGTGCGTAAATATGATTCATTTAACTAAAGATTCTTTCTTGGATGATTTGATTTATACACCCTTTGTTTATTCTTTTCATACTGACTATCAAGAGTTTTATTCATATTATTTACTAAATCTTTATTAGCCAATAGTTTTTTTTCTAAATCATCTAACATACTTTCTAATTTAGTATATTCAGGAATATAAAGTTCATATTTTTTTAAATTATAATTATAATTTTCTTTAAGAAATCTTACATGTTCTAATGAATCATCAATCAAAAACATAGTTGATTTAACAGCATCTTTAGCATCAAAAATTTCTTTTTCAACGTCTTTATATCTATCTATAAATTCTATTCGTTCAACTTCAGTAGGAATTAAAGATTCTCTTAAACTACGTAATCCTTTATTAACTAAATGATTTCCTAATCTCATTCCAAATATATTTAAATTAGTCAAAGGTTTAGTTAAAATTCCACCAATAATTCTTAAAAAAGAACCCAAAATGTTACCAGTAGCATATATATATTCTTTAGTTTTAACAACCTCAGTATCAATTTTAGATATATTATTTTCTAATTCTATAATTTTTTTTAATTCCTCATTAGTTTTGCTTTCAATTATTTTTCTTTTATCAACCAAAGTATTTGTTTCCTTTTTTGTATTTTTATAATTATTATCACGTTTAACTAATTCCTTTTTCTTTTTTGTAATTTCATTGTTAACCCCAATACTTTTTTCATCCTCTATTACTATACCATCAATTGATTCTATCTCTTCTTTACAAACATCAACCATAAGTTCAATTTCTTCTAGGTCTGCTCTATCTTTAAAATCTTCAATACTATCAATTAATGGTATACTTTCAAGTAATTCAAAATCCTCAAAATCATACTTTTCTTTAACAGTATCATATTGTTCTCTCAATTTTGAAATTTTTTCTCTAAGTTCTTTAAATTTTTCATTCAATTTTTCCAAATCTTGTTGTGTATATTTTTTTTCAATCTCAGATTTTATTATTTCTAGTTCTGATTTTATCTCTGACAATACTTCTAAACTATCGGTTTTAAACTCATTCAATTCATCTAATATTGTTTTTTCATCTTTTCTTTTTTCAATTTCATTTTCTACAACAATTAAGTCTTCATCTTTTACTTTTGATAATCCAGTTTTTTCATTAATTATTTCATAGTAATCATAATTTTCAAAATCAAAAGTTTCATTTACTGGATCAAATTCTTCTATTTGCTTACTAGAATTTTCAAAATCTGAATTTATAGTCATTGTATCTTTATCAATTGCAGTTAAATTATTATCAATTGAAATATTATTTTTATTTATATTTGAAGTATTATTAGAAATATTAAAATCGATAAAAGCCTCTTCTAATATTTCTTTATCTTGTTCATCTAGCATCGATAAATTATTATCTATATCAAAGTTTTTAATTCTTTTTAAATACTCGATTGCTTTTTCTCTTTCTTCTTTTGTATAACTCTCTCTTTTCTTTAAATATTCTAAATATCTTTTTCTATATAAATAACTAATAACTCTATCATTTACAGAACCTTTAGCTCCTCTATTTCCATTCATAATTAATCCCTCACTATACATAATTATACCATAAAAAAAATTCACATATTAAACAAATGTGATTTTATTTTAAATTTCCAAATCTACTAAATGGAATTAATCTAAATATAGCCTTTCCTTGAATTTGTTCATCTTTGATTAATCCTATTTTATAATCTCTACTATCTGATGATTCATTTCTATTATCACCCATTACAAAATAGTATCCTTTAGGTATCATAGCATATCCATATAAATCTTC
>JAEEGL017304651.1_pt1 | contig 18673 bp, 3 predicted proteins | sample 9134231 | NCBI WGS metagenome assembly JAEEGL01 (sample SAMN16246548, study PRJNA631951) | gut metagenome | biome: gut microbiome; feature: rumen; material: fiber-attached | host: Bos | place: Iran: Karaj | collected 2018-10 | reverse complement strand
GGGGGCGCACGGGCCGCCGACGTCGGGCCCCTCGTCCCAGTCGAGCCCGAGCCAGCGCAGGTCCTCGAGCGCCTGCGCCGCGGCGCCGGGCTTCACCTTCGGGTGGTCGAGGTCCTCGATCCGCAGGACGAGCGACCCGCCGCGCGACCGCACCGAGAGCCACGCCAGCAGGAACGAACGGGCGTTCCCGAGGTGCAGCGCGCCGGTCGGGCTCGGGGCCAGACGACCGCGGACGAAGGGCGTTCCGTCTTCCATGGCGGGGAGTCTACCACGCCCGCCCTCGCGCCGGCAACTTGCGCCCGCGCGACACGCGAAAAATTTCCCTTGTGGAAATCGCCCCCATTTGATACGATACCGACCTTGCGGAGACCCCAGCTTCGCAGGATGGCCCATACACCCTCCCCGGAATCCCTTTCCATGACACACGAAAAAGCACGCCGACCCGTTTCCCGTCTCTGGCTTCGCGCCTTTGCCGGCATCGTCGCCGTTCTTTGCGCCTCGCTTCCGGCGGCGGCGGTGGAACTCGCCCTGGAGCAGGACTTGGCCGGGGCCCCGTTCTCGGCCAAGACCATTGCGGACGAAAGGTCTCCGGTCGCGGCGTTCGCCACGGAAAACGGCGTCTACGAGCTCGATACGAAGAAGAAGATGGTTCGCGTCTGGCCCAGAGATCTCCAGGGTTCAGAACCGAAGTCCTTCAAAGGCGTTGACTCGGACAAGAAGGGAGCCCAGTTCTCCCATCCCGTTTCCTTCCGCAAGAAGCGGGGCGAGAACGTCATCGCGGTCGTGGACGCCTGCCCGACCGTTCCGGGGCTGCAGCGGTATGCCCGCGTCGCGTTCTACTCGTTCGAGGAGACGCTGTCGGACGGCGTCCTTTCGTCGGTTTCCTTCACGCTTCTGGGCGAAATCCGGAACGAGGCGCTCGAACACGCTTCGGACGTCGCGTTCTTCCCGTCCGGCGACAAGGTGGCTGTTTCGGTTTCCGCGAACAGTTCCGGCCCCTCGTCCGACGACGAAGGGTGGGTCTATTTCTTCGACATTCCGACGTCGCCGGACACCCCGGTGGCCTCCCCGATCGGTTCCTTCTACTGCGTCCGCACCAAGAACGTCTACGAAGGGTCGTCCCATTACAATTCCGTCGGCGCCGAACCGTACAACGTGCCCGCGTCGGGCGTGTTCGTCGATCCGGACGGCGAGCGGATCTACGTGGGAACGAAAAACCTGAGCGCCGTTTTGCGCTACGATCCCGTCTCTTCCGGCGTCTACGAAGAGGACGTCATCGTCCGGATCTGGGAGTACAACTGGATCGACGGCTATCGCTGGATCGTCTCGACCAACTTCCCCGGCGCCACGGCGGACTTCGTCCAGGGCGCCACCGGCGACACGGGCGTCTTCGAAGTGCCCACCGGTTTCAGCGCCGGCGATCTCGGACTGGCCGGCTCGACCAACAACCTGCTTTCGCTCCCGGGCTCGATCCAGTTGTGGGAATCCCCCAACGGTCCCTTGCTCGTCGTGGCCGACACGGACAACGACCGCGTCGTCGCGTTCGACGAAATGGGCAACGCCCGGTTCACGTTCAATCCGACCGACCGCCAGGCTTCGAAGTTCTCCCGGCCGCAGGGCGCCTGGGTGTCGGACGACGGGACCGAGCTCGTCGTGGCCGACACGGGCAACGGGCGCGTCGAGATCTTCAAGCTGAGCGAATCCGATTCCGCGCCGGACGAAACGGTCATCGCCCAGGTCTCCGCGGCCTGGTACTGCGAAACCGACGCGCAGGTCTTCACCAACTGGCTCGTCGCCGCCGCCGCGAGCCTCACGAACCGCTCGTATTCCGTCGAGGTTTCCGTTTCCCCGGACGGCTCCGCCGCGGTCGAACCCGCCGTCGTCGAGATCCCCGCCGGCGAGGACCGCGCGCCGTTCGTCCTGAAACCGCTCGACGGCGTGGCGGGCGGATCGGCCGGAACGCTGACCGTCGCGGGGCAATCGTTCGATTTCATCGTCACCAACGCCGCTCCGACCGTCCGGACGGGCCCCCGGACCGAAGGCCCCGTGGACAACCAGTCCTGGCTGTACGCCGACGAAGGGCCCATCAACGACCCGCTGGAATACATGTGGGGACCGTTCGCCCCCGAGACGTTCCGCCTCCTGGTCGCCCGGGAGGGATCCGGCGGCATCCACTTCCATGCGAAGGCGTTCGACGTCGACGCCGATTCGGATCTGATCTACAAGTGGCGCGTCGTCGGCACGACGAACGTCCTCCTGATCGGAACGATCGCCGGGACGTCGCTCGCGGTCTACGAGAAGTCCACGCCGATCTACAAATGGGAGCCCGTGTGGTACTACGAATACGAAGAGGGCGTTCCCCCGACCGTAAAGACCAAGGTCTTCAAGAAGGACGAAGTGGAGAATTTCCCGCAGGACGACGAGGGCAACTACCTCTACATCGAGACATACACCAACCAGCAGGTCTCCGCCGAAACCTGGACCGTGACCAACGTGCTGAAAGCCGGCGAAATCCGGTCCGATCCCTTGACGGACACGCAGATGATCGACTGGCCTCCCGTTTTGTTCGACGACGACCAGAACGAACGCTTCCTCGTGTCCGACACGACGTTGACGGGGTCCGATCCCGTGTTCACGGACGCCGAGGACGGCGTGCTGTATTTCGCGATGCTCACCGTCACGGACAAGGACGGAGGCGTCTGGAACTCCCTTGAAACGTCCTCCAGTTCCTTCTTCGCCTTCGCGACGGGATCGGCCATCGCGCCGCCCGTGGACGGAGCCCGCTACACCGCCGTGTTCACCGACGTTTCCCTGACGAACGTGGCGTTCACGGTGCGGCTTGCAAGAGGCGAGCCGGCGACGACGGATCGGGCGACACTGCAGTACGCGACCGCCCTCACGGCCGTGTGGAAGGACCTGTTCCTGTTCAATCCCGGCACCTTGATGCTCACCCCGACCACCGTCGACGGGGACGAAGTGACGTTCAAGACGGGGGAAAAGGCCACCGCGACGGTTTCTTCCGATTCCAGCGGAATCGACATGCGGTTCGTCTACGAAGAAGAGCCGACCGATGGCGCCCGGTTCTACCGCATCCAACAGACCAAACCGTGACGGTTTTCCGCACGCCCGGGCACGACAGCCTCTCCATCCTTTTTCCAAATCCAATGAACGCATCGCTCAAAAAATCGCTCTGTTTCGCCGCCGCCCTCGCGGCGTCCGCCGTTTTCTCCTCCCGGGCGGAGGAGGCTCCCGTCGCCGCGCCCGCCGCGCCGGAACCCGCCGAAGCCGCCCCCGAGCGTCCTCAAGTCCGTCCCGGCCCCCTGCCGCGCGGCCGTGAGATGCCTCCGGAGATGAGGGCCTACGTCGACCGTCTCGAGGCCATCCGCCTCGCGCGCGACGAGCAGGCCCGCGCCGCCGCGCAGGCCGCAAAGGACATCGAGGAGCGCAAGACGGCCCTCGCCGCCGAAAACGAGGACGTGAAAGCGGCCGTCGACAAGGTCGCCGAACTGCGCGACGCCCTTTCCGCCGCCGAGAAGACCCTGTCGGAGTTCTATGCCAAGGACGAGGCGCTCGCCGCGCTCGAAACCAAAAAGGCGGACGCCGAGAAGGCGCGCGACGACAAGCAGCGCGAAATGAATTCCGCCGTCGCCGCGGCGATGGACGAGCGCGCGGCCCGTTTTCGCACCCCCCGGCCCGCGCCGGGAGCTCCCGGGGCCCCCGCGGTCCGTCCGTCCGTCCCCGCTCCGGCACCCGCTCCCGCTCCCGTCCCGGCCGCCAAGGCCCCGGCCGAATAAACGAAGCCCGTTTTTCGTCAGACACACAGAACCCTCGATCGTCCGACCGACAACCCGAAAGACCCTTTGACCCGAGAAAGGACCACCACGATGAAATACCGCTGGAATCCCACGCTCCGCCCCTTCGCCCTCTTCGCCGCCCTGGCGACGCTGGCGCTCCCCGCGAGGGGTACGTTGTATTGCGACTTCACGGAGAGTTTTCCGATCGAAATCGGCATGGATGACGCGGAGGAGGACCGCACGGTCGAAATCTCCCGCGATACCACGACCGGGCGCGCCGGACTCCAGGCCGTTTCGGACCATCCCGAAATCGTGAAGCTCAAGAGAGGAGCGTCCACCATTACGACGGGAAATGACACCACGACGTTCGTCTTGGTCCCCGTTTCCGCCGGAAGCGCAGTCATCACCGTGACGGGAACGGACGGGGGAACGGAAGCCGGTCAGAGCGTCACGTTCGGCGTCACCGTCACGGGGACCGCCGCCGACAGCCAGTTCAAGTTCTCGGACGAAACGGGCACCCTCATTTCGTCCGGCACCATCATCTTGTCGGAAGGCACCACCCGCACCGTCCTGGTTTCGCCGCCGATCGACGCCGCCGTGACGGCTTCCGCCGCGGATACCGCCGACCATCTCGCGTACACGCCCAATCCGGGCCTTCTCATGCTCACGGGTCTCGACGGCCCCTTCAATTGCCAGCTCGTTTTTTCGGATCCGGCGAACAACTACGAGAACGCGGTTCTCTCCGTCCTGGTCACCAACCGGCCGCCGAGGATTTCGGGCGGACCCGACATCGAGAACGCCATGCCCCTCGGCCGCAAGATCCTGAAGAACAAGATCTACGAATTTCCCGCGAGCTTCTTCCATCCGCAGGACGTCGAAAAGGATCTGGCGAACATCACCCTGACGTGGGGCGGCACCACGATCGGAATCGACGGCGTGTTTTCGAACTCCTGGCCGGCCGCCACGGAAGAAGGCGAATTCGAATACTTCTCGGTCACGGTGTCCGACGGCAGCGATTCCTACACCGGCTGGTACTCCGTCCAGGTCACGGACTCCATCCCCCTCTGGACGGACACCATGGCGCCGTGGGCCGGCCTGGCGAAGAACGGCGGCATCGCGCAGAACACAACGTTCACCGTGATCGATTCCACCGGCGAGGTCGTCGATTGGGCCATCATCGACGGCCTGACCGGGCGCGCGCTCGTCTTCCCCAAGGACAGCGTCATCGTCCGCGCGGACCTCGAGGAGGGAACGTATCCCTTCGGCTTCTACGGGGACACCGAGTACCTGCGCGCCCCCAACGCGACGCGCGTTCCGAGCCCCAACGTCCGCACGGTCGTCTCGATGCCCGAGGAGGGCGACGTCACGATCCAGTATTTCGCGTCCTGGCCCTACTACCACACGGAAATCGGCAAGGGGGCGGTGAACGGCCTCAACCCCGTTCTCACCGACCTCTTCGGCGACTTCGACGGCGACGGCCTGTCCGACACGTGGGAGGACTACTACTTCCAGGAGGACATGGAACCGACGTCCGACAAAACGACGTCCCTTCCCGTCGGCATCGCGACCGGCGACTACGGTCCCTCCGGAAACCGCGACGACGACTGGCTCCCGACTTCCCTCTACCAGCCCGCGCCCGACGGCGCGCGCAAGATCGGCTGGCCCGCCGAGGATCCGGACAACCCCGGCGTCACCAACCGCTACCGCGTCTACAAGTATCCGCTCGACTTCTCCACGGGCGGCGAATCCTACAACAAGAGCGGCTACGACGAGAAACCCGTCTACGGGAACTTCGTCGAGTACCGCGGCCTGGCCGAGAACCGCACCGGCGACGACGGCGAAGATCCCAGGATGTTCGTCTACTACGCCCCCGAGTTCGTCGACCAGTTCGACACCTACGGGCCCGAGCGCCGCGGCAACTGCTCCGGCACCGATCCGGAGAACTACGACACCGACGGCGACGGCTTCTCCGACGGCTGGGAGTTCTACTTCTGGACCACGATCCGCTATCGCGTGAACCCCAAGAACTGGCGCGCGTGGGACCCCACCTACTCGCTCTACCGCACCGCCTCCGCGTCCGCCGGCATTCCGCTGCTCAAAACGGACGAGCCGGTCGACTTCACGTTCACGATCGATCCGACCGAAAGCTACGTCATCGATCCGGCCGCGAACACGTACAAGACGACATACGAGGTCGACAACGAGGTCATCAAGGCCAACAAACTCATCATGCCGATCGCCCCCGGCACCGTCCGGATCGAGTTCGAGGGCTCCGAGTTCTATCTCGTGACGCAGCTCGGGCAGCTGACGACCGAGGGCTACGACGCGCTCTTCTACCAGCAGTGGACGGACACGGACGGCGACGACGTCGTCGACACGCCCGCCGTCGATCCCGACACGGGCGAACCGATCTTCGCCCGGCTCGACGGAGCCTGGGTCGACGGTCTCACCGGACTCATGCACATCCCCGGCTGGGACGTCCTTTTGGAGATCGAGGACACCAAGGCCGACGACATCGGCATGACCACGCCGGCGACGATCTCCTACGTCCGCCTCAACGGCATCTTCACGCAGACGCACCTGCTCTCCCGGTTCGACCCGATGAACTGGACGGAGACGGACATGGGCGTCATTTCCGACGTGGTGAAGGGTCTCGGCCTCGACGCGAACAAGTGGGACCCCGATTCCGATCTCGACGGCGACGGCGTGCTCGACATCGAGGAATACTACCTCGGCACCGATCCGCTGCACTGGGACACCGACCGCGACGGCATGCCCGACGGCTGGGAGGTCCAGCGCGGCCTGCTCCCGCGCGACCCGCGCAACAACGTCAACGGCTGCGGTCCCGGCGACAACCCGGACGAAGACTACATGGCGTACGACGCCAGCAACACCTACCAGCACATCTACGCCTATCTGGCCGACCTGTCCAACTACGTCTACTGGAACGGCAACTCCTACAAGGGCTTCGTGCCCGGCAAGGCGTCCACGACGGGCGCGCCCTACTCCAACCTGCGCGAGTTCCTCTACTCGCTCTACGGCCTCCAGTCCGGCCTCTGGTTCGACATCTACTGGCGCGTTCCCGTCGGCCTGCCTCCGATCTACGGCGACGGCGTCGCGAACTTCAAGTACGGCAAGGGCATCTACCCGATCGACTGGCCGGACACCACCTCGAACCCCTGCGACAACGACACCGACGGCGACGGCATCCCGGACGGCTGGGCCGCCTACGTCGGCGTCAACCCGATCGACAGCCAGCTCGTCACCCCGCTCCAGCCTCCCGCCACCCTCGCCGACGTGGAAGGCGACGGCCTGAACTGGTACGAGGAGTTCATCTCCGTTGCGGTCACCAACCGCTGGCCCGAGACCCGGATCGTCTACATCGGTCCGGACGCGTCCACGATCGAGAACTCGACCACGACGATCGGCGAGGACGGCTCCACCAACGTCACCTATTCCACGACCGGGACCGGCACCGAGGTCACGATCCGCGGCTTCCAGTGGCCGGCCTCCCTCGCGAACTGGACCAGCAAGAAGCTCTCCACCGATCCGTGGGACGGCGACACCGACGGCGACGGCGTCGGCGACGCGTCCGAGTTTTCCGACGCGGAGGACAGCAACGGCGACGGAATCGAATTCTGCAACTTCAACCCGTGCTCCGTCGACACCGACCTGGACTGGCTCCCCGACAACTGGGAGTGGTTCATGGGCACCTACACGCCCGAGCAGCCGGCGGGCGTCTCCACGACCGATCCCTACGGGCCCTTCGGCGATCCCGACGGCGACGGCCTCGCGAACTTCCAGGAGTACCTGACCGCCGCCAACTACGGTTGGCGCCACGACGTCTGGTATCCGCTCGACAACCAGTCGATCTGGCCCGCCCAGATGCGCTACGATTCCGACGTCAAGGGCCCGACGGGCGACTGGCCCTACGATCCCGGCCTCTTCCCCGACATGGGACCGGTCGTCCGTCCCCACAAGTACACGCCGCGCGACTTCTTCATGGTCCCCGAGTCCTCCGACTGGATCTCCATGGGCCTCATCGCCATGAAGACCCTCGAGAAGCGCTGGGCCGCCACCGAGAACGAATCGCCGTCCATCGGCCTGGAGAACCTCGCGGCCTACCAGCAGCGCCTGTTCGAGATCGTCAACAACCCGTTCGACAATCCGCTCGGGATCTCCAAGTTCATGGACGACACCCGTCCCTCCGTCGACCCGGTGTACAACACCGACATGGTGGACATTCCCGGCAAGAAGTACTTCCAGTACCATTCCATCGCGGAACACTGGGCCGTCGTCCACGCCTTCGAGGGCATCCAGGGACATCTCTACTCCTACGCCCAGTGCCCCTACCCGTGGGACACGGCGGCCCTCAACAACACCCCGAGCGGCGTGCCCTTCTCCTACATCCCGTTCAACGACAACTCCGTCTCCTGCGGCTTCCCGGGCACCCGCCCGAAGGAGCTCGACTCCGACCACGACAACATGCCCGACTACTGGGAGATCTACCACGGCCTCAACCCGTGCTACGGCGGCTGCATCGCCATCTCGGACAAGGCCGGGTCCGTGGCGGACGGCGACTGGGACGGCGCGGACAACTGGGTCATGGGCGCCGATCCCAACTTCGTGCTCAACCTCCGCCTGATCCCGGCGCCCGCGCCGAGCCACCGCGCCGGTCACGTCTGGTATCCGTTCTATCCGAACACGCTCATCAAGGAGTCCTTCGGCGACGGCGAAAGCGGTCCGTTCGGCCTCCGGCTCGAACGCGCCCACTACGACCTCGTCCGCCGGCCCTGGCTCACCGGCGATCCGAGCGCGGACTGCGACCACGACGGCGTCAACAACCAGGAGGAGTCCTACAGCGTCTTCGCGAACGACCTGCTGCACAACACCGACCCCTCTCCCTACTGGACGACCGACATCACCCAGACCTTCGAGAGGTTCGGCCAGAACGCCTCCTACGTGAACCTCTACTATTCCGCGCCCGGCGGATCCCACTACGGCAACGACGGCTTCGCGCTGGTCACGCTCAAGGGACTTCCCAACTACTGGTGGTGGGAGGAGCCCTACACCGGAAACGCCGCGTGCAACGACCCGCCGACCTACATGTGGGACTTCGAGATCAACGAAGGCTACGACTCCGACAACGACAACCTCTCCGACCGCGAGGAGGTCACCGACACGAGCACCCGCGGCAAGACCGACCCGCAGGATCTCGACAGCCCGGTCTCCCGCAAGGCGATGTACTTCGACGGGAACGCCGCCTGCCGCACGCAGCGGCCGTTCTTCCACGACCAGTACGCGCTCACCTCGTTCACGGTCGAGTTGTGGGTCCGGCCGGAGACGCTGCCGGCCCCCGGCAAGATCGCCTCGCTCCTGCAGCGCCCCGTCATGATGCCGGTCGACACGGTCAGCGGCTCCAAGGCCTGGAGCATCCGCCACACGTTCTTCGTCTACCTGAACGAGCGGGGCGAGGTCTGCGCCGAGGTGGACAACGACGGCATCGAGCAGCCGGCCAACAAGGCCGTCGTCGCGAGCGCGGGACGCCTCGTTCCCGGAATCTGGACGCACGTCGCCCTCGTGATGGATTCGCAGACCGACCAGCTCACGCTCTACCTCAACGGCGAACAGGCGGGCCACGTCGCCACGTCCCTCAAGCCGTGCACCGGCGTCATCATGGACACGTCGTACCAGAACTGGGTCACGTCCGAGGGCGGCGAGAACGGCGTCCAGACCGTCAGCACCACCACGGTCAACTTCCAGTACAGCCCCGCGCCGATCGTCCTCGGCGCCTACGACACGACCCCGTGGAGCGTGATCGGCCTCAACCCCGACGCGATCTTCGACAAGAACCGCTTCTTCACGGGATGGATCGACGAAGTGCGCATCTGGGACCGCGTCCGTACCCAGAGCGAGATCCTCAACAACATGACGAAGCGCTTCTCCAAGGCCGACATCGAGCCCGTCAACCAGGCCCGCTTCAAGTGGGACATGGAGAACCTCTACCAGACCAACTCCGAGGACGACTTCCCGCAGAAGCTGCTCTACCTGTACAATTTCGACAATCTGCCCGACGTGGACCCCGACGACGACACGCGCGTCGACAGCCTCGTCTTCGCGTCCGACACGGATCCCGTCCCGGCCGGATGGCCGGAGATCGCCGCCACGAGGCCGATTCCCTACATCCCGTGGTGGATGGACACGGAGAACCGGTCGACCGTCTACTCGACCGACTACTCCTACATTCCGTTCATCGAGAACGTCGTTTCCCACCTGCCGCAGCGCCCGCCGCGCGGCGTCAAGGAGCTCGTCCCGGTCTACGACGGCGACTGGAACCACGTCGGCTACCGCTACCGCCTCTCCGCCGACTGGAGCGAGGAGCTCGACGCCGAGATCATGGCCGGCGAAACCGTGATCGGCGACGTCTCCTACCAGTACGAGGAAACCGGGGACGACGCACTGATCGCCCCGCATCGCCTCAAGAACACGATGGACCCGTACGGCGACACCTACAGCACCGGCGTCTCCTCCGGCTACCAGGTCAATCCGTGGAACTTCGCCGGCATCCTCGACCCCTACGGCGTCTACGACGGCGTCCCCCTGCACTCCGACATGGTGCCGCTGCTCGACGCCGTGGCCGACATGGACGTCCCGATGTGGGACGGCAAGGGAGCCGGCTGGGACAACAGCGCCATCGATTCCGACGGCGACGGCATGCCCGACTGGTGGGAGATCGCCCACGGTCTCGATCCGAACGACGGAACGGGTGTGAACAGCGCCTACGGCGACGGCGACGGCGACGGTCTCGACAACTGGGCCGAATATCTCGCCGGAACCGATCCCTGGGCCTTCGACACCGACAGCGACGGCTACTCCGACTATTACTCCCGTCCCGACCGCCAGAGCCTCACCTACGGCGAAATGTTCGACGACGGCGACGGCATGGACAACGCCTGGGAGATCGAGAACGGTCTCGATCCCAACCGGTACGACGCGACCGCCGACGCCGATGCCGACGGATGGACCAACTGGGAGGAGTTCATGGCCGGAACGGATCCGTCCCGCGCCGACAAGTTCCCCGAGCCGTACGCCAAGGCCCTCTTCCACTATTCGGGCAAATCGGGGTATCGCGCGGACGGCACTCCCGCCGGAGCCGTGCTGTACTCGTACGGCGAAAAGACGGTCGGCCGCAAGATGGGAGGCCAGTATGACGGGCGGTACAACGCCAACGTGGTCAAGTACCTGAACTGGACGTACAACCCGACCGAGGTCGAAATCGGAAACCTCAAGCAGGATTTCCCCTATGTCGCCACGCTCGGGGATTCCGACATCAGTTCCGATTTCACGATCGACTGGTTCCCGGGAACGGAAAGCGCCGCCGTCTCCGAGGCGGATTCGCGCTTCGGCGTCGTCCATCAAAACACGACCGAGGGCTCTTTGCTCCTCCTTGACTTCGACTACGGGGTCCTGTACTTCCAGCCCGCCTATCCCGAGTTCGACGGGTGGAATCCGTCCGACATGTTCACGGTCAAGTACACCGTGACGGCGAAGGCGTTTCCGTTCCGGGCGTCGTTCACCCGCATTCCCGAGGGCGGCGGCCACGACCACATGGTCTCCGGCTGGAACCGGTTCCTCGGATTCCTGGACCTGGACGGCGACCAGTTGTGGACTCCCGGCGAGCCGATGGGCCTCTCCACGCCGCGGCCGACGACGGTGGGCTGGGACGGCGTCGAGACGACGATTCCGCTCGCCGACTCCGTGTGGGACTATCCGCGCATCGCGTGGACCGCCCCGACGAACGTCCCGGGCGTCGGCGACATGACCTACTTCGTCGACTTCACCTGGGTCCGCGGCTCCTCGACCGGCACCGAGACCGATACGGTCGGCGGCGGCAACGCCAACTACGCCAAGACCGGCGACTGGGACGGCGACGGCCTCGAGGACTGGATGGAGCTGCTCGCGGGCACCGCGACCAACTCCGTCGCGGGCGATCCCAACGACTACTACTCGGTCGATCGCGTCACCGGCTTCACCTACGGCGAGCTCTACGACGACGGCGACGGCATTCCGACCGCGTGGGAGATGAAGTACGGCCTCGATCCCTACCGCTACGACGCGAAGGGCGACGTCGACGACGACGGCTGGTCCAACTACGCCGAGTTCATGGCCGGCACCAATCCGACCGACGCCGGCAGCTATCCGAAGCCGAAGTTCGCCGCGACGTTCGACTACCACGGCCAGGAGACCGACCTTACCAGCCTCGGCATCTACACCTACGGGCAGAAGACCCAGGGCGCGACGTGGGGCGGCGCGTTCGACGGCCGCTATCTCAGCTCCAAGCAGTTCTCGTACGGCGTGATCCTCGGCTCCGACGGAAACGTCACCTACGAGGGCAGCGACAACGGCTTCTCCGGCACGTACGCCTACACGGATCTTCCGTACGGCCTCGTCGAGTCGGCCTCGGTCGACGTCTACCTCACCGGCAACGACGGCGCGACCGAGGTCCGCCAGTTCCAGATGACGGCCGCCGGAGACGTCGGCGCGGCGGTCTTCACCCAGGACGAGACGGGGTGGATCTGCATGGAGCGCGAAACCGGGCGCGTCCTCGTGACGGACGGCTACGTCGGCCAGCGGGCGAACGTCTCGATCGTCGTCCGCAGCTTCTCCTTCCCGGTCACGTTCACCGAACTGATCCGCAAGCCGGAGGGAAGCCACACCCACATGGTCGAAGGCCCGAACCGGTTCTTCGGCTGGATGGACCTCGACAGCAACCAGACCTACGACCAGGGCGAACCCGCCGGCCTCGGGCTCTACGCGCCGACGCTCGTCGACTGGAACGCGCTCAGCGTCGAGATTCCCCTCGTCGACGAACGCTGGGACTACCCGCGCGTGTCGTGGAACGACTTCACGCCGACCAACTTCGTCCCGACCGACTACATCGTCCGGTTCGTGATGCAGGGCAAGACGACGACGGGCACGATCACCACCAACACGACCGAGACGACGACGACCGTCGGCATCTACGGCGACCTCGACGGCGACGGCCTCGACGCCTGGGCGGAAGCCAAGGCGGGGACCGACCTCAACAAGGCCGACACGGACGGCGACGGCCGCATCGACTTCGACCAGGTCGACACGGGCAAGGTCCTCGACGCCGCCGGCAAGCTGACGTTCGGCGAACTCCTCGACGATTCGGACGGCATGCCGTCCCAGTGGGAGCTTTCCTTCGGTCTCGACCCGCACCTGTTCGACGCGGATTCCGACCTCGACGGCGACGGCTGGTCCAACTACGCCGAATTCATGGCGAACTCCGACCCGGCCGATCCGGACGACTACCCGGAGCCGCAGTTCGACGTCACGTTCCGCTACGACGGCGAGGCGAACGGCGCCTCCACGCTCAAGGTCGTCTCCTACAGCGAGAAGCGCCAGGGCACGTATCTCGTCGAGAGCAATCCGCGGACGATCTACATGGGCGGCCTCTACGACGGCCTCTACACGACCCAGGCCAAGGGCTTCGGCAACTTCGCCGACCTCGGCCGCGGCGAAATCGACGGCAAGGACTTCGGCACGTCGAGCTTCGGCGGCGAGCGCATCGGCTCGGCGTCGCTCACCGTGAACTACGTCGCCCAGGAAGGCGGCACGGCCACGAAGACCACCTACCAGCTGCAGCCGTACAACGACGACTTCGGCGTGTTCATCGACGACGGCGAGGCGTTCATCCTGCTCGAGTACTCGACGGGCCTCATCTACTCGCAGTTCAACTACCAGGTCAACCGCAACCGCCAGGAGATCAACGCCGACGGCACGGCGACCAGCATCAGCGAGACCGTCCAGGAAACGTCCTACGACACGAGCCCGCACTACCAGAGCCGCTACACGATCGAGTACTCGTCCAGCACGACGCACTATCCGTTCACGATCCGCGGCCTCCAGGCGGCCAACGCCGCCGTGGACACCGGCGCCTACTCCGCGCACGACCACATGGTCGAGGGCTACAACCGGTTCCTCGGCTGGATGGACCTGGACAACGACAACCAGTGGAGTTTGGGCGAACCGATGGGCCTCTCGCTCTACGACGCGACGCTCGTCGGCTGGGATTCCGTCGTGACGGAGATTCCGCTCACGGACGAGCTGTTCGGCTTCCCGCGCATCCGCTGGGACGCGCCGACCAACATGCCGTACGTCACGTCCTACCGCGTCTTCATCACGGGTGCCGACGGCAGCGACGCCGGACCGGCGGACGGCATCCTCGTCGAGGCGCCGCGCACGTTCCTGCACGAAGGCGACTACCTCGAAGCCGGCATCAGGGGGCTCGACCTCGGCAACACGGCCAACGCCGTCTACGACTTCACGGTCGTCGCCCGCAACGACGACAACGTGACCGCCGAGATGATCGTCACGAACGGCGAGTTCCGCATCAACGCCCGCGAGGTCGAGGACGGCGCCCGCCGCGGCATGGAAGCCCTCTACCCGGCGGGCGACGTCCTCCGCGATCCGCTCGTCGAACTGCGCTGGAAGATGGACTGGCGCACCGAAGGCGTGTTCATCACCGTGAAGAAGGGCGGAAACGCGGTCGCGGGCCTCAACAACCTCTACGTGCCGTTCCCCGTCCGCCACGGCAAGACCACGGACGACGACTACTGGTACAGTTTCGTCCCGCAGCTCAAGGACGGGCGCTCGATCGTCGCGCTCGGCGCGGGCGACTACACGTGGGAGGTGAAGGAGAACCTCCGCCTGACCGGCTACACGGCCAAGACGGCGTCCGGTTCGTTCACGATCTCCACGGGTCTCGACACGACGCGCAGCGTCGCCTCGATCTCCGGCAACGTCCACTACTACGGCCGTCTCGCGAGCGCGGCGGGCGTGTTCGACGCGGGCAAGGTCGTGATCCTCGCCTACCGGGTCTCCGACCGCGCGTCGTCCAGCCTGGACGTCTCGGGCCAGCCCGTCGCGAAACTCACGCGCAACGGCGCCGGCGCCTTCACCGTCGCGAACCTCGAGCCGGGCGCCTACGGCCTGATCGCGTTCGTGGACGCGAACGGCAACGGCCGGCCCGACGTCGGCGAGACGCAGGGCATGGCGTTCCAGGGCGGCACGGCCGACCCGATCCAGCTGCCCGAGTGGTTCAAGCCGATCCGCATCTCGGTGAAGGACGGGGCCGCCGTCCCGGTGGAGGACGTCCACATCGTCCTGCGCGACCGCGACACGAACGGCGACGGCGTCCCCGAGATCTTCGCCGGTACGCTGGCGCAGTACAAGGCGAAGGCGGTCGTCACCGTCCCCGCCACGGCCGCCACGAACTGGGTGAGCACCGCCGTGTTCGACCCGAACTTCAAGCCCTACAGCTCCCGCACCACGAAGACCACCTCCACCTCCGGCGGCGGTTCCGAGACGACGGGCGAGGCCGAGTGGCAGTTCGCCGTCCGCGCGCCGCGCACGTTCCTGCACGAGGGCGACCTCGAGCGCGTGGCGACCTACGGCTTCGACCTCGGCGCGGCCAACGCCGCGGACTTCACGTGGGAAGTCGTCGCGACGGACGGCTACCACTCCGAGACGAACTCGGGCGGATCCTTCTCCGTCTTCGCCGGCACGGCCGACACGCGCATGGCCATCAAGCCCCGGTGGCCGACGCAGCGGACCGTCGTCCACGGATCGACCGTCCAGTTCGAATGGGAGATGGACCAGCGCAACGTGGGCGTGGACTTCCGGATCGAAAACGCCGACACCGGCGCCGTCGTGCTCGAGCGGACCGTTCCGTTCCCGGTCCTGCACTGGGATCCCACGGTGCGGTGCTACTACTACACCGCGGTTCCCCAGCTGGAGGACGGCCTCGGCTTCGTCGCGCTGCCGGACGGCAACTACCGCTACACGGTCACGGAGCACCGCTTCACCGGCGCCATCACGCCCCAGACCTTCACCGAAACCTTCCAGGTCCGCAACGCGGAGAACACCCGCGTCACGGGCTCGATCGAAGGCGACGTCTGGTACTTCGGCCGTTCGACGGTGGACCCGACGGCGGTTCCCTCCGAGTGGGCGAGCGACCTGCACGTCCGGGCCTACCGCGTCTCCGACGCGGCCACGTCGTCCGCCTCCGTCGGCGGCACGATCGTCGCCGAGGAAGTCAAGCACGCCAACGGCGCGTTCCGCCTCGAGGGCCTCAAGGCCGGCACCTACACGGTCTTCGCGTTCGTCGACTCCAACGGGAACGGCGTCGCGGACGACTGGGAGACCCAGGGCTTCGGGTTCTACGGCGGCAACGCCAGCCCCGTCGTGATTCCGTCCGCGGCCATTCCGATCGTCGTCACCAACGGCGCGTCCGTCGTCGGCGTCAACGTCGTCCTCCACGACCGCGACACGGACGGGGACCTCCTGCCCGACGTCTGGGAGTACGAGACCTACGGAAAACTGACGACGCAGTCCGGCTACGACGCGGCCGCCAGCAACGCCTACGTCTCCCTGGCGGCGCCCGACGCGTCGATCCTCACCAACTGGAGCTGGAAGATCGACACGAGCACGATCGTGACGCGCACGGTCGACATCCCGGAGACGGACACCCTCCGCGTCCGCGTCGACGGGCCGCGCACGTTCCTGCACGAAGGCGACTTCCTCACGCCTTGGGTCTGGGTGAACAAGAAGAAGGGCCTGGTCGCCGAGGGCGAGCCCGGGAAGGCCTCGAACCGCGAGTACTACATGTGGGGCCCCGATGCGGACGAGGACGGCAATCCGGACCCGCTCAACGACCCCTACTACGGGTTCCAGCTCGGGTCCTACTCCAACGTCGTCGTGAACTGGACCGTCTCGGCTTGGGACGGCGCGGAGTCGATGTCCATCGAGGGCGGCGCGTTCCGCGTCGTCGCCCGCGTCGGCAACTCCCGCAAGCCGCTCCTCGCCCGGTACCCGATCCAGAGGACGATCGTCCACGGCAACGTCGTCGAGTTCGAGTGGCAGATGGACGACAGCAACGCCGGCGTGGTCTTCAACCTCTGGAAGGTGTCCGACGTCGTCACGGACGCGAACGGCATCACGACGAACTACGAGAACCAGGCCGAGATCCAGGTGATCACCAACATGGTCGTCGCCTTCCCGATCCGCCACGGCCGGGCCGGCACGGACGGCAGCTACTGGTCCGCCGTTCCGCAGCTCGAAGACGGAAGCCACGAGGACAACATGCCCGGCCGGAGCTACGAGCCCGACATCGGCAAGGTGTTCATCGCGCTGCCCGGCGACGGCCTCTACCGCTACACGATCAAGGAGCGTCCCCGGACCGCGATCCTCGCGCCGGAGGAGCTGAAGACCGTGGCCCAGGAGGTGACCGAGTGGTTCCAGCTCGTCAATTCCGGCGAGAACCCCGGCCTCTACGACGTCTCCGGCAACATCCGCTACTACGGAAGGATTCTGGAGGACGAACCGGTCGACTCGCTCGTCGAGCCGTTCTTCGTGGTTCCCGGCAGCGAGGACAAGGTCTGGCGCGCCGTCGTCGCCACGAACGACATCGTCCGCGGTTCGATGTCCATCCGCGTCCGGGACGGGAACGGCGACTCCGTCGAGGTGTTCAACGACTCCGCCGCCAACGGAATCCTCTTCGCCTCCGGCGGGACGAACACCACGGCCTGGTCCGGATCGATCGACTACCGTACCGGCGCGATCGAAATCCGGTTCTCCCGTCCGCTTCCGGCCGGCCGGACGCCCGAGCTGTCGAGCAAGAAGTTCCCCGTGCCTCTCGTTCTCCAGGCCTACAAGCTCCCGGACGAGGCCGTAACGTGCGTCTCCGTCTCGTGCGCCCCGGTCTACAAGGAGATCCGCTGGACGAAGGGAGACTTCCTCGTGCCCAACCTCGAGGAAGGCAAGTACGCGATTCTCGCGTTCCTCGACTCCAACGGGAACGGCTTCGCCGACGACTGGGAGACGCAGGGCGTGGCCGTCCGGACCGGCACCGTCAGCCCGAATCTCGACGCGCAGTCCGCCCCGATCGTCGTCCAGGACGACGTGACCGGCCTCATGATCGTCCTGCACGACCGCGACACGGACAACGACCTGCTGCCCGACGCGTGGGAGTGGTGGAGGAACGGCAATTTGCTCACGAGCGGATACGACGAATCCGCCGCGGGCGGCCTCCTCTACTGGCAGGAGTACGCGGACGGTCCGCTCGACTCCGATCCGCGCACGCCGGACACCGACCTCGACGGCCTCACGGACGCGATGGAACTCCTCGTCACGAAGACCGACACGCACCTGAAGGACACGGACGGCGACGGCATCGGCGACCTCGAGGAATTCCTCTCCGGCTCCGATCCGCTCGACGCGGAGGTCGCGATTCCCTACGCGATTCCGGCCCTCGCGTTCGACGAAAACGACGTGCCGTTCGTCGACATCGCGTACCCGGCCCTCAAGCCCGGCGTGATCCTGACCTACGAGCTGCAGCGCAAGACTTCGCTTGACGCCGACGGGTGGGAGACGGTGGCCGAGCACGAGGTCGCGAGCACCGGCAACGGGACCCTCTACGGCCAGTCCGACGGCGTGAACGCCAGCATGTCCGCGCCGGGAACGGCCCGCATGCTGCCCGCCGACCAGGCCGAGGGCGTCGACTTCACGTCCGGGTTCTACCGGATCAAGGTTTTCGCCGACTACGGCCGGATGGTCGACAACGGCGACGGAACCTGGTCCTACTGGACGTGGGTGAAGACGGGCTCCGGCTCCTTCTCCTACCGGGAGGCCGCCCGCGGCGAGGGCACGCTCGTCCGCGACTCCGACGGCAACTGGAGCTTCGTCTCCGACACCACCGGCATGAAGGGCGTCCTGGTCCGCGACGAGGACGGCAACTGGTCCTTCAAGAACTAGTCTCCCTCGAAAGTCATGGCGGGGCGACGGCCAGGCCGTCG
>JAEEGL011044288.1_pt1 | contig 18673 bp, 11 predicted proteins | sample 9134231 | NCBI WGS metagenome assembly JAEEGL01 (sample SAMN16246548, study PRJNA631951) | gut metagenome | biome: gut microbiome; feature: rumen; material: fiber-attached | host: Bos | place: Iran: Karaj | collected 2018-10 | reverse complement strand
TATTAGTAAATAATGATTTAAAAAATGAAATAACTGAATTAAGAAAACAAAAATCAAATGCAATATTAAAAAAAGAAAATATAATAAAAAAAAATAAACAAAAAGAAAAAGAATTAGAAGAATTAAAAGAAAATAATAAAATAGCAAAAAGTCAAATTAAAAATTTAGAATTAAAACAAAGTATAAATAGAGGAATTCAACAACAAAAAGATTTTGAAAAAACAAGAGATGAATTAGAAATAGAATATTATAAATTAATGCAAGAATCAATTAAAAAAGAAAGAGAAAAGAAAAAAGAACATGCAAATAATAAACAAATGTTTATTTTATCAAATGATAGTACAAATGCATTATTTAAAGGAGTAAAAGATAAAGAAATAGAAAAACAATTAAAATTAATTTCAAGTGAAGAAATTTCTGATAGAACTCCAATTATTGAAGAATTAATTAAAAAATGGATTTATACTAATAAATGTGAGAAACATATGATTGAAAAATATTTAAATAATTCTATTAAGATTAAAGAAATTTTTGAAAAAATAATGTGTTATAATGAAGTTAAAAATTATGATGATTTAATTTTGATTTTTCAGAAAAATGAAGAACAAATGAATAATGTTGATATGAATATTATTAGATTAGAAAATGAAATTGGTAATTTAGAAAAACAAAATATTGAATTAGATGATAAAATTAAGTATTATCAAAATAAAAAAAAAACAGATATTAAAGTAAAAAATGATTTTATGAATAATAAAAATGAAAAAATTGATAAATTAACAAAAGATATTAGTAATTTGGAAAATGAAATAAAAAAAAAAAGAGAATTTTTTACAAAAATTCAACCTTTAACAGATGAATATTTATCAAAATTAAATCAAACATATTTATCTGATTTTATACCTAATAAAATTCCAGTAGATAAAAATTTACCTTATACTGAATCTACAGTTAATAAGTTTATTTCAAATATTCAAGATTATTATAAATTAATTCAAAATTTTGAAGATGGAATTAATGATATTAATAGAGATAATTATGAAAATGATATTGATAAATTGAGAAATGAAATGAAAAATAAACTTGAAAATTTTGATAAAGGAAAAATAATAAATAAAACAATATTTACTACAATGAAAAATGAACAAAAAAGTGGATTAAATTTTGATGAAATTATTAAAAGAAATTCTGAAATGATTATTGGATTACTCAATCCTTCTATAAATACATCAATGAAAAAAAAGAATTTTGGACAAATGTATACTTTAAATAAATCTTCTAGTATGAAAAATCTTAAAAAAAAAACTACTTTAAATAAAAGAATTTATCATGGATTTCCACAAAATAAAAGTGCAGAAGAAGTTTAATTTTTTTTTAAATATTTGATAATAAATAAATAATAAATTTAAATTTATAAAATAAAATTTAAAATAATTGAAAAAGAATGTGTGGTAGAGTAGTTATTGCAAGGTGTGCAAAAGACTTATCAAAAATTGCAAAATTAAAAAATAATAAAGATATGAAAAATAATGTATATTATCATGAAAGTTATAATATTTCACCTGGACAATATTTACCATGTATTTATATGACTAAAAATAATAATAATAATAATAAAACAAATGATAAAAATTTAGAAAATGAAATTAATTTAGAAGCTATGAAATGGGGAATTTATTTAGAAAAAATGGATCATATATTATTTAATTCAAGAAGTGAAACAATAAACATTTATCCAATGTATAAAAATTATAAAAGATGTATAATAATAATAGAAGGATATTATGAATGGGAAAATAAAAATAAACCATATTATATTTCAGCATTAGAAAAATATGAAAATATAATTTTTTTACCTGGATTATATAATGAAGAAATTGATAATGAAGGTTTTTCATATAAAAGTGTTAGTATTATTACAATGAATGCAAATAAAGAAATTGATTTTATACATGAAAGAATGCCTGTTATTTTTAATAAATATGAACAAGTTTTAGATTATTTAAATGGAAAAGAATTATCAATAATTATTGATAAAGATATTAAAATGAAGTTTTATTTAGTTGGTGATTTAGTAAATAAATTAAGTAATGTTAGTAAAGATAATATTATTCCTATAGAAGATATTAAATATAATAAAAATGGAAATTTACTTATTAAAAATTTTTTAAATGAAGAAAAAGGAGAAAAGTTAATTCTTAAAAAGAATGAAAATTTAATTAAAGAAAATAAGAAATACTTAAATAAGATAAATGAACTAGAGAATTTAAAAGAAAAAAATAAAAAAAATGATGATAATATATCACAAGTTTCAACTACAATTATTAGTTCTACTTTAAATTCAAATTTAAAAATTAAATCTCCTAAATTCAAAAAAAAATTTAGAAAAAGTGAAAAAATTTTTCCATCATTAAATAATAGTAAAGAAAAAAAAAGTAAGCAAAAATTGATTGACAAAAATCAAAAAAGATTAGATAATTTTATAAATAAAAAAAAATAATTAATTAATCCATTATATTTAAAATAATTTTATTAAATTTTTTCAATTATAAAAAAATTCATTAAAATTTATATCTTTCATGATAAATTTTAATTAAACTTTTAAACTATGAATTATTTAATTAAAGCTCAAAAAACTAAAAAATAAAATAAAATAATATTTAAATATTATCTTCCAAAATTAATTTTTTATAAAATAATAAATATGCATTTGGTGTAACAATATCTTTTTCACTAATTTCACTAACATGTGAATCATTATACTTATACCAATGTTCAAAATTTTTACATTTAGCTATATAATGTCCATATTGTAAACCACCAAAATGTTCAACAACACCATATAAATCATAAATAGCAGTATTTTTATTAGGGCCAATTACATAATTAAATAAAGAAAAATTTTTAATTGGAAAATTAACAAATAATTCATTTTTTTTACATTCTCCTTTAATTATAAAATTATTATTAACTTGAAATCTTTTTAAATGAATTACTAAATAATTAGGTGCTCTATATATTAAAACTTTTTTTAATGCTGATTTATGATTTTTACATTGATTACAATACCATTCATTATCATTTAATTTTTCTTCTTTTTTAAATAATTCTAAACAATCATAAATATTTAATGAATCATTTTTTTGACAAATTGGTTGAGAAATATAATATGATAAATCTAATTGCATATTTGAATATAGAAAAGAATTTAGTAAATAAAAATTACTTAAAAATAATAAAATAAAAGGTCTTTCATTTTGAATTTTATTTACTATTTTTCCTAAATTATCATTATTTGAAAAATGAGAATTTAAAGCACAAAAAGGAGATGATAAATTAAAAGTTTGATTACAAAATTCACATGTAGGTTTTGTTGAAAAAAAATGTAAACCTTTTATTTCATAATTATGATAAATTAATAAATTAAATAATTTACCTTTTAAATCTGTTTTAATCATATGACAAAATTCACTTTGAATTATTAAATTTAAATTTTCTAATGAAGTATTAAAATTAACAGAAATTCCTAAAGGATAACTTAAAAAATTTATTATTTTTTTATTTGTAAAAAAACCACTTTCTTCAGTAATTTTAATAGGATAACAATATATATTAAAACAATCTAAAGATTCTTTTCTAAAAAAACAAATTTCAGAATCATTCTTCAAATAATCAATAATTAATTCATTATCATTTCTAATAATTTTTGTTATAATTTTTTCTTTATTTAAAACAGCACCTTCTAACAAATGAATATTTTTCTCTCCTAATTCATTTAAACCATCTAATTCAAAACATCTATTTTTCATATCTAATAAAGTACTATCATTAGAAACAGAAAAATCAAAAAAAAAACATTTTTTCCTATAAAATAACTTAATAGTAGTTTTAATATTAATAAATGAAGGAATAGGTAAAGGTAAAAACATAAAAGGATCATAAGTAATAGAACTTTTTTTACAACTTAAGCATTTAATATCAGATTTATATTGACCATAAAATAAATCAGAAACAATAGAATCTTCTCTTAATTTATGACTTTTCCACCATCTATTAGAAGCAGTTATATCATCTTCTCCTATTTGTTTTTCTTTTAAATTAATATATTGTTTAATACTAATTCTATTAATATCTTCATGTAAAGTATCTAAAAATAAAGATAAAAATTCATGAGCATCTTGTTGAACATTTGGTAGAAAATTTGGGAATTGTTTTCTAATTAAATTTACGAATAATAGAGGATTAATAGTTTTAGGTGGATAATTAAGATCATTCCAGAGTGATTTTATTAAGTTTGAATATTTTTCTGCAAATTGACCAAATGCTCCTAATTTATTTGCCATATTCATTTGTTGTTGATAATAATTTAATAAAAAGTATTTTGTTAAATCTTCTGTATTTGATAAACATTGAATTACACTATTTAAAAAACATGTACATCCTAAATTTTGTAAACCTGATAAACCATGATTACTATTTATTTTAACTATATTTGATAAGTTTGTTTCAAATAATTGTTTTAAGGAAAATTCTTCAATTAAATAATCTTTGAATTTAAAATGAAATGATGAATGTAGTATATTATTTGAATAACATATTTTTGAACAAAATTGGAATATGTTACATATTTCACATTTGAAATTTGATTCTTTATTTATTAAATTATTACATTGTACACATCTATTGTCATTTTCATTTAAAAATTTTTTTTCGTTTTCATTATTTATTTCTATTAGAAGGATATTTTTTTTTTTTAAACCATCATATGGAAAATTTTCCATTATTAAAGAATCATCTACATTAATTTCTTGTATATCATATTTTATAGATTCAATTGAATTTACATAGGCTATTATAATTTCTGATAAATCACTTTTTTTACTATAATCTAATATATAAAATTTTATTTTTTTTGTTAAATTAATATTTTGTATATTTGTGTTTTGATATTTTTCATTCATTTCATTATTATTATTATCAAAAAACCTTAAAATTTTTAGCTTTAAATCAAATACATTTTTTTTTTTTGATATTTGAATATATTTTCTTCTTAATTCAATTCTTTTTTTTTCATTTTTTAAACTTTTATCAAATATTATACATTTAATTATCTTTAAATCATAATCATTTCCTTTTCTAATAATTTCATTTGTTGATTGAAATAAAACATTTAGACATTTCCAACTAACTTCTTTTATTAAATAATAATCTTTATTAATTTCTAAACCTTCTTTAATAAAATAATTCTCTTGACTATCTATTTTTAAAGAATCATACCAAAAATCTTTAAATAAAGTAATTGAATAATTATTAATTGGACCTGGGAAAATAGGAACTAATAAATCATTATAATTTAATGGATTATTATTTAAATTATCAATATAATATTTATAAACCTTTTCTGAATTAAATGAATGTTGCATAAAAAAATCAAAATCTTCTTTAATAGTTGATTTTCTTAATTTTTCATATTCATCAAAAAAATATTTTGCTTTTTCTACCCATTTTTTATTAATTAAATAATATTGATTATTATCAAAATTATTTTCTTTTTCAATTCCATCTAATATATTTTTTATATAATAAACTTGTTCCATTGAATAACTTTTAACATTATTTAATAAATTTTTTTTTCTATTTATATATTGGGATATTTCTTGATTTATTTCATTTAATAATTGATTTAATAGATTTTTTGAATTGTCATCAATTTGTGATTTCTTTGAAATATTTTTTGCTAATTCACAATAATATAAAGCATAAAAATAATTATTTTCAATCTTCAATAAATTTTGAGAAGCTCTATATAAATTTCTTATAAAAATAAAATTATCAATTCCTTTAAATTTATCTATATTTTTAAAAATTCTATTATTTAAATAATAAACATAATTTGAATCTTTTTTTTGATTAATAAATGTTAATAAACAAAAAGCATTTAACTTATTTGCTATATCAATATTTAATGAATTAAGACATAAATTACAATTATATTGAATTTTATCATGATTTTCTTCATTATCACTTAAATTTTTCCCTTCTCTAATTATTTTTGAAAAATTGTAATTATATTTTTGTTTTTTTTCTTTATTTTCAATATTATTGATATTAGTTGGATCATTTGTAATATTTTGATTTAAATTATTATTATCTTTTATTATATTTTTCTTATTTGTTCTTTTTATATTAATTCCTTTTAAATTAATTGATTTATTTGAAAAATTATCATTCATATAGTTTTTAAATTTTAATATTCAATTAATTTAATAACTAATAAATTTAATTAAATATTATTATATTAACATTTATAATTTTCTAAATAATCTTTTATTGAATTAATTATATATTTTTTATTTTGAGACATTTTTTGAATATTTTCATTTATTTCAGGTTCTAAAAATTTTGTAAATAAAACCAATTGACAATCATTATTATTTATTTTAGTTAATTCAATTACTAATTCTTGTTCAGGGATTTTTGGATTACCTGAAAATATATTAAAAATTATAAACCATTTATTCCAATTATCTCTTTTTTCTTTTAATTTACATTTAATAATCAAATATTTATTATGATTATCATAAAATATTTGAATTTCTTCACCTTCATTTATTTTATTTAAATCAATTTCACCATCTAAAAAAAGTAGCGGAGCAATTTTTTGTAATTTAGTAGTATTTAAAACAAATTCCCATATATCATCCATTTTAGCAGAAATTACTCCACCTTCATATTGAAATAAATTAATTGTGGAATTACAAAGTATTTCATTTATTTTATTAAATATAACATTCAAAGTTAAATTAACTGGTTTTATTTTTTCTAATATTTCTGTTATTTTTTTATTTCCTTTATATTTAAATAAAAACACACATGAATCATTTTCAGTCACTTTATATAATTTTTCAGTTAATTTTGAATAATAATTTTTATTTTTTATTATATAATTTATTTCCCAACTAATTTGTTTAAATTGAAGTATTGAAAAATATTTTTTAACTTTTGCATAAAAAGTAAGTTTGCCAAATATTTTACCATAAAATTCATTTCCTTCTTGATAAGTATTTATTCCTTTTATAATAATTGGAGCAAAATTTTCCCATTTATTTAAAAATAATATATTTTGAAAATCTCTTGCAATTATCCATACTCGTTCAATATTATGACTAAAATGATATGTAAATTCCTTTCTTACATTCATTTCATTTTCATTTTCCTCATTGTTCATTTAATTATTATTTTATTATAAATTATTATTTACAAATTTATAATAATAAATTTAGAATATATATTTATATCTTTTTTAAAAGTTTACTTTATTCAAATAAATCTTTCATTATATCCAAAGTATAAGTTTCATCTTCATTATTTTCATAATCATTTAAAATTTTAAATAATTTCTTATCCTTTTTTTTATAAAGACTGATTAAATCATCTTTTTGGGAATTACTAAATTTAGAAACATTTATTAAATGATAAAAAGATATTTTAAAATTTTGAAAAGATTGAGCAATAATATTTAAAGTTTCAATAAATTCATTATGATCTTTAGTAACAGCATAAACTTCAAAAGCAGAAATTAAACATTCAGTTTCTCCTTCAATTCTATTATAAATAATATCATGAGTACTTTTATCTATACATTGTTCTTGAAATAAAATAGAAATAATTTCTTTTTGTTTAATAATAATATTTTGAGACCTATTAGTTGTTGGATTAATAAATAATGATAATCTATCTTTTGTTGCTTTTACTGCTTCTGGAGTTTTCATATCTTTTGTCATTAATGAAAAAGATGTTGAATTATTTTTTCTATTATTTTTTCTATTTATTGGTGATTCATATGATCTTAATTCATTTTTTATAAATAAATGTAATGATTTTATTAATTCATTTATATTCAATTCTTTTAAATAAATATCAAATGTTGATATTAATATTGGATTTTTTTCTTTGTATTTTTCTAATAAAAATGAACTTTCTTCTTTTATAAAATTTTTGGTTGTTATTTTTTTAAATTCTTCTAATAATTTTGATTCGTTGTAATCTATTTCTATAAATTTTCTCCTTTCTGCTACTTTTGGACAATTTGTTATTTCCATGGAATCTTTTGCTCTTACTTTATATATTCTGAATGAGCTTGCAGATTTTTCTTTTAATAATTCTATTATATCTTCACTTACTTCATTAATTTTTTTATCTTTTTTATCATAATTATCAATTATTTTAAAAATTTCTTCATTTTTTAATTTTATCATTTCTTTAATTTGTTCTATTTCTGAATTTTCTATATTAATTTGATTTAAATCATTAATGAACATTTCAATTACTTTATCTTTGTTTTCTTTATTATCTTTTTTTTCATTTAAATTTAAATAATTTATTACAGAGATTAATTCTTTAATTAATGATTTAATTGATTTATTTTTTAATAAATTTTGAAATGCATTTACAATTGAATTATTATTTGATTCAATACATTCCATTAATAAACTAAATTTAGATTCAGAAAATTCAATATTTTTTTTATTTAAATAATTTTTAATTTTCTTATGTAAAAACTCACTACAAAAATTATTTAATGATTTTTTTAATTTTTTTTTATTTTTTTTTTCCTCAGAATAAATCTTTTTCATATTATTATATTCATTTTTTTCATTATCATAAAAAAATTGAAGTAAATTCTGATAACATTCATTTAATAATTTTTTTATTTTATTGAATTTTTTATCATTTTTACTAATTTCCATAATATCATCTGTAGTATTATTTTCTGGGGAAGAATACATTCTTTTTAATTGTTTTTGTTTTTCATCTTCATTTAAATTAAATTTTTGATATAAAACAGTTGAACTTTCTGGAATTTTTGTTTTTTTATTTTTATTGATTTCTTTTTGAAAATATTTAATTAATGAACTTAAATTTCCTCCTAATTTAACTTTTTGAATTTCAATTAATGATTTTTTATCATTTATAATATCACTTAATATCTTATTATCATATGGAGAAAAAAAATCTTTCATTTTTTCTTTAATTTCTTTTATATAAGAGTCATTTATTCTTTCATTTTGTTTTTTAAATTCATATTTATTTTTTGATTTATTTTCATAAATTATATTTAATAAAAAAATAAAATTTTCATGAGTTATTTTTCCATTAATATAAAATTTAAATTGTGTTATTAATTCTTGATTTTTTTCCTTAATCATTTTATTTAATATAAAATATTGGGCTTCATTAATTTCTTTTGAATTAAGTAAATTTAATAAATAAGATGAAAATTTATTAAGATCAAATAAACTTAATTCATCCATTGAAATTGCTTTTTTATGAATTGCAACTTTTCTAAAAAAACTATTATTCCCTTCTTCATTGTCCTTATTAATTTTAAATTTATTTTTTTTATTATTGATGTCATTTTTATTTATGCTTTTACTTAAAATTAATTCATAATATATTTCAGTATTTGTATTAAAATTAATATTTTTAAGAAATGATGATAATGTATAATAATTTCCTTTTGAATCTTTAATTCCTTTAATTTGTTCTGGAGATATATTTGATATTTTTGATAATGTTTCTTTTACTTCTTCTTCATTTCCATTAATTTGGACATTTATGAAATTATTTGAAGGTAGTAAAATCTTTATTGATTTTTTATAATCCATTTTTATTTTTAATGATTAAATTATTAGTAACAATAATCAAATATCTTTGTAGTATAAAAAAATATTATAATTAATATACAATTAATAAGTAATTTTTTATTTTTATAAAAAAAAAGTAATGAATACACTTAATAATATTTTTTCAATTTATAAAAAATATAATATCAATATAATAATTTATGATTAATTAATTTTAATTATCAAATATAATTAATATATCTTTTAAAAAATATAAATTTATCATTTAATCAAAAAATTCAAAATATTAAACTAAAGTATTATTCATTACAATATAATTAATCCCAAATAAAATAATAAACAATTTTTTTTCTATTATTAAATTTTTTCATAAATGAAATTACTCTTCATTAAAAAGAAAAATAAAATAAATGGGAATTGAAACAACAAAATGTTGTACTTTTTCATCTTACGAAGAAAAGAAATTTGAAAACTTTGGTACACCAGAAACAAATATAAGATATAATAAATCTAAAAAAATAAATATGATAAATAAAATAAAACTATCAAGAAATAAAGGAAATGATTCAAAAAAAACAACATTTACATCAAGAAAAGAACATTTAAATCAAGAAATAAAAATAAATGAATCATATGAATCAACAATTAATATAAATGATGATTTTTTGATAACAGAAAATGAAACATCAAAAATAATAAAAATTCAAAGTATATATCGTAGATACATATCAAAAAAAAATTTTAATAAAAATTTAAAACCATTTAAAAAATCAAATTGAATTATTTAATGATTTATATGAAAAATATATGAAATTTAATACTAAATTAGCAGAAAGTTTAATAGGATATAAATTTGATAAATCAAAAATAAAAAAAAGAGAAAAAGAAAAAATATTAAATACTTTAATTTTAATAAATCCAAACGAATTAATAAAAAATTTTTATTCAGGAGAAGTAGATATAGAAAATAATAGAAATGGATATGGAATAAGATTATTTAATGATGGAACAAAATATGAAGGTGAATGGGAAAAAAATGACTTTACTGGATTTGGAAGAATTATAAAATCAAATGGTGATTTATTTGAAGGTAATTTTCAAAAAGGAAAAATTTACGGTTATGGAATAAAAAAAAAATTAAATGGTTATGTTTATCAAGGAGACTTTTTAAATGGAATGAAAGATGGTTTTGGAATAGAAGAAAATGAAGATTTTAAATATAAAGGTGAATTTAATAAAGATATTAGAAAAGGAAAAGGAGAAATTTTTTTTAAAAAAAATAAAGAAAGTTATGAAGGTGAATTTGAAGAAGGAAAAATTAATGGAATTGGTATTTATACTTTTAAAAATGGAGATATTTATGAAGGTCAATTTAAAAATGGAAAAATGAATGGAAAAGGTGTTTTTAAATGGAAAAGTGGAGAAGAATATTATGGAGAATATGTTAATGGAATTAAAGAAGGAAATGGAATTTATAAATATTTAAATGGAAAAATATATGAAGGCCAATTTAGTAAAGGAAGACCTTCTGGTAATGGAAAAGTTTTTTTTGATAAAGGGAATATTCAATATAAAGTTATTTTTCAAAATGGGAAATTAATTCAATCTGAAAAAATAAATTAATCGATTGTATATATTAAAAAAATATAATTTTGGTTTTATTTGTGAAAGAAAGATAAATAGAATTGCTTTATATATTAATTTTAAAACCTTTTTTTTTTTATGTATATATATATGTATAATTAAATAAAAATTGAATTACTTACATTTTAAACTAAAAGAAAATATGAAATTATATAATTAAAATGAATATTTTTATTGGGAAATTTGTCTTTTTATTTTTTTTTTTATTTTTTGTGTTGAATAATTCCTATTTTTAATTGGTCTTATTAATAATTGTTTGTCTATTGAATATTTTAAATTTCCAAAAATTGAATCTTCATTTATTGTTTTGTTTGCTTTTTTATTATTTTTTAAAATTTCTGGAACAAAACCTTTATATAAAAATCTAACATCTTTCATTTTATTTAAACTTTTAGTCATTTGAAAATCATTTTCTTGCTTTCTAAAAAAAAATTAATAAAATAAATTTTACTCCTTTACAAATTTATCCATTTGTTTATAATGAAAAGGTTCAATTATTTTCTCATTTTCTTTTTTATTTATTACACCTTTTCCTTTATTTTTTATTAATTTATCTAAATCTTTAGATTTAGCTTTAATATATTTTAAATTATCTTTATTATCATTATTCTTTTTTTTATTTGACATGTCTTTTTCATTTTCTAAAGTAGAACCAATACTTTTATTATTATTATTATTATCAATCTTATTATTAATATAATTAAAATAAATATTATTATTATTATTATTAATATTATTATTATTATTAATATTATTATTATTATTATTATTTTGTTCTTTATTATTTCCATCTTCTTTTTCATTATTTTCAGAATCATATCTAGCTTTAGGTAAATTATAATTAAGTAATTTTAACTTATTAGGAATTTGAATAGTATCAATAACAACTTTCATTTCATTTTCATTTCCTTCTATTTTACTTTTAATAAAATTAGAACTAGTACTTTTCATAAAAGATTCAGAAAAGATTTTTTTAAAAATATCATATTCCATAATTTTTTTTTGAACTTCATCAAACTTCAAAATTTCATTAGTAGTAGGTCTATCTTGAGGATGAACTCTTAACATAGTACTAATAACATAATTTAAATCATCACTATATTTCCTAATTAATCTAGGATAACTACCTTTAATAATTTTTTGAAACAACCCTTCCATATTATTAGCTCTAAAAGGAGTTTTTAACATACACATTTCATAAGTAATACAACCAAGACTCCAAATATCACTTTTTAAATCATAAGGATTATCTTTCCAAACTTCAGGACTAGCATAATAAGGAGTTCCAGTTTGAGTACAACCTAATCCACGGTAAGTAATTTTAGATACATTTAAATCACCAAGTTTAGCAGAACCATCACGAAATAAAAATACATTTGCACTTTTTAAATCTCTATGAAGAATTTTATATTCATGTAAGTCATTTAATCCTTTTGTTATTTGAACAAATATTCTCCAAATGTCTTCTTCATTAAAAGAAGTTTTTATTTTTTGATATAATGTTATTTTTTGAAATAAATCTCCTTCGTCTGCATATTCCATTACTATACATAATGTTGAGTCTGTTTCATCTACAAATGATTCTTTATAACTTATTATGTTTGGACTTTGTATACTTGCTAATATTCTTATTTCGTTTAATGCGTTTTGCTTTTCTTTTTTACTTAATTGCTTTATTTTTACTTTTTTTAATGCGTATAATTGATTGTCTTCTATTCGACGAACTGTATATACTGTACTATATGCTCCTTCACCTATTTTTGCTATAATTTTGAATTTTTCCATTTTTTTAAAATAATTATTGTTTATTATTTATTGTTTTTTTTATTGTTTTATTTTTTTTTTATATATTTACTTTATTTATATTTTGGATTATTGGTAAATGTTTTAATATTGGATTATTTATTTTGCTACAACTTTTGTTTTGCTTTATATCTGGTTGTTTTATTATTATTTTTTTTAAATCTATTTTTTTATGGGAATAAAAATTATATGTTGATTTTAAAAATGATTTCATTAAAGTAATTCTATTTAATTTTCTTTTTGATTGAGAATGATATATATTATAAAATGATTTATTAGATTCATTATTATTATTGTTTATATTTTCATTATAATAATTATTTTCACATTCTAAATTATTACCATTTAATATTACTAAATTATTCTTGTTTACTTTATTTCTAGATACATTTTTATTAAATAAAGTATTATATTCTTTAATATTATTTCGATTTTTCTTTATTAATTTAATTTGGAAAAAATAATCAATTTTTTTTGGTTTTAATGAATTGGTATTATTATATATTGATCTTCTTTTTATTACATTTGCATTTTCTTCTTTTAATAATTGAAATCTTTGAAATGTTGTCATATGAGGAACTTTTATTAAATTGGCTGAACAACTTTTATTAAGTTTTTTTTTATTCGAATTTAATATCTCCTTTCTTTTATTCTCTTCAAATAATCTATTTGAATTTAATTGTAATCTTGCCCTTTGAAATAAATCTTTATCATCATAAAAATCTTTAAAATTATTCTTATTCTTTAAATATTTTAAAAATTTATTTTCATAATCATTCGAAAAACTCATTTATTTAAAAATTAAAAATTTAAAAAAATGAATTCCAAATTTAAAAATAAGTTAATAGATATTTTTAATTCAAGCTTTACAGGTAATTCAATAAGAAAATCTCAAAATAATATTTTTACAGATAATTCTTTGTTTTTAAAAAAGAGAATTGAAAACTCATCATCTTCACCAAAATATCAAAGAAATAATTCATTTACATATCAAAGATATAATAAAAAAGATAGTATTAAAGAAATGTTAAATAAATCATTAAATGATTTAGGAATTAATATACCTAAAAACCCAAATAGGAAAACTTATTTTGATGATATTCAAACATCTTTAAATAAAAAGAGAATTGTTCAAAATGAAGATTTTGACTATGAAGAATATTTTTCAAAAATAAATGAAAAAAAAAGAAAAAAGAGTTTTAATGATTTATTAAATGCAAATAATGATTTATTAAATAATAATACTCGAAATAATATAAATAAAAATCATATTTATAAAAATTATTCAAATAATGGTAATTTATTAAAAAAAATATCCGCTTTTGCAACAGAAAATAAAATAGATAATCCATTATTAGGAAAAGTAAAAAATAAACAAACAATTAATTTTGATAATGATGAATCTCTTAGTATAAGACAATTTAATAAATTAAATCAAGGAAGACTTTTAAATTTACAAAAAGAAAATTATACATATAAAAATTATAATAATATTTTGTCAACGCATAATTTAAATTCTTATAATAAGAATAATATTTTTTCAAGTAATTATCAATATATTAAACCTCAATCTTTGAAATCATCTGGAAATAATAGTAAAATTTATATTAAAGATGAGAGAGATAAAATAATTGATAATTTTATGTTTAAAAATGGAGGAAATCAAAGAAATTATTTTTCTAGTCATCAAAGAAAAAATGGGTCAAAATCACTTAATTTTAATTTTTAATTATAGTTATTTTCATTGAAAAAATTTTTAAAATAAAATTAATTTACCTTTTTGATATTTTTATATCTTTAAATAAAATTAGTTTAATTAATATTTAAAGAAGTAAAAATAATTTTTTATATAAAATATAAAAACATATTTAAAAAATCAGTAAATTAAATATTACTTAAAAAAAAATGGCACTTCCACAAGAACAAATAGATTATATTAAAAATTATTTATATCCATATAAATTTACTAATAATAAAACAATCATTGTAAATTTTTTAACAGAAATTTATGCTAATATTTATAAAAGATGTAATTCAGTATTTGATTCATATACATTTAATGAAGTAATTAATCTTCCTATGATAATAAGTGATAAAATATTTTCTGCATTAACAGGAGAAGAAAAAACATTAACATTAGATGATTTTTCACAAGGAATATATGAAGTTTTTTTTGCACCAATTGAAGATAAAGCTCAATTTTCTTTTGATGTATATGATTTTAATAAAGATAATATTATTGAAAAAGAAGATGTATTTTTAATATTAGCACATTTTCATTTAATTGAAAATACTACTAATTCAATTCAATATCTTGAAGATGTAATTGATAATTTTTTTGGTGCTGAAAAATCAATAAAAAGAGATGATTATATAAATTTATTATCAAAAAATGGAGATATATTTGTTTTAATGATAGTTTTTATTAATAATTATACAACATTAATTAAAGATAGTGAATTAAGACAATATAAAGAATCAATAAATTATGATAAATTTGAATCACATAGAGTAAATTTTGATAATTTTTCAGAAAATTTTTCAATAAATAGTTCATTTGAATATCAAATTTCTCAAAAATTATTAAAATACATTCAAAAAGTAAAATTATTAGATTTTGATGAATATAGAGCTTATGATAGTACTTCAGAAGAATCAGTTGATGATTTTGAAGATTTAAATATTTTTGAATCTGATATGCAAGATTGTTTACAAAGTTTAAGTAAACCAAAAGAAATTGAACCTAAATTATTTACAGATATTCAAAGTACTAAAAGAGTTAATGATAAATTTGCTATTACATTAAATCCTCATGAAAATAAAATAGGAAATTCTGGTATTTCTATTTTTAGTAAAGCTAATGCTTATAAGAATAGTTTAGAAATTTTTGTTGATTCTACAAAAAAAAATTCTTCTTCTAGAGATAATTCTTATAGGAAAATATATCAAAATGGAAATAAAAAAGAAATTACTGTTTATAAATATAAAAAAGGAAAAAAACTGGATAAAAAAATTAAATTAGTTCTTGTAAATTATTATATATTCTATTTTAAAAAAAGTGGAAATTCATATTTATTTAAAAAGATAATTCCTATATTTTCTCTTTTTGCAAAAAAACATACAATTGATAATTTAACTTTATTAACTTTTTCTAGTACATTACATAATTTTGATAAACAATATTCTTTTATATGTGAAAATGAAGATGATACTGATAAATTTTTTCAATGGTTTAATAAAAATATTCATCATAAAGATATTAATGAATATTTTTCATTTAAATGTGAATTAGGAAAAGGGAAATTTGGTCATGTTTTTCTTGCAGAAAGATTAAGAGATAAAAAATTATTTGCAATTAAAATAGTCTTAAAATGTAATCCAACAGAAGAAGAATATAAAATTAATAGATGGGAAAGTACAATATTTAATTGTTTACATAATATTCGTAATGAAAATGTAATAAAAACAATACAAAGATATGAAAGTGAAACAAAAATATTTTTTGTATTTGAATATGTAAAAGGAAGTGATTTAAAAACATATATTAAATCAAATGAATACAATCATAATATATATTCATTAACAAACTTAATTAATATAACATTCCAAATATTAAATGGAGTAAAATGTCTTCATAAATATGGAATAATTCATAGAGATATAAAATCAGCTAATATAATGGTAAATCAAGATTATACAAATGATTCAAAAGGAACTCCAAAAGATTCAGTTAAATTAGTTGATTTTGGTTTAAGTAGAATTTTAGGTAAATTTGAATATTCAGATGATCCATATGGTTCATTATGTTTTAAAGCACCTGAATTAATTAAACATATTAAATATAATTTTAAAGTTGATATTTGGGCAGTTGGTGTTACTTTATTTTATATGATTTATGGGGAATTACCTTTTGAAAAAGGTGATAAAGAAGAAATTAAAAATAGTATTATTTCTGAACCTGTTTCTTATTATTCTAATAATATTATTAGTGATTTTAATTATATTAATGAACTTAGTGAAGTTGATGATATTTACATTACTAGATCTTCTGTTCTTTATTCTATTATGAAAGATTGTTTAGAAAAAAAACAAGATAAGAGATTTAGTATTGAACAATTAATTAAGAAATATGTAGCTAAATTTGAATGGTGAATTAAAATTTTTTGTTTAATGTAATTTATATATTATATTATCATAACTTAATTGATTTTTCATATTTTATTAATGTAATGGTTAAATTAGAGTCTTTTATTATATTAATATATATTAAATTTTTATGAATATTAAAATAACTTAATAAAAAAATTAATTTTTGCAAAAATATTTTCAGACTTTATAAAATGAAAGATAATAAAGATGAAGAGAATGAAAATAAGATTATTAATTTTTTAGATATTTCATCAAGATTGGTTATAAAAAATATTCCAGATAATTTAAGTGATACAAAACTAATAGAAATAATTAAAAAAAATTTTGAAGAACATGTTAAAAATGATATTCTAATTTGTAAATTAGAAAAAAAATATTCAATGAAGGGAAGAAATAAAATATGTTTTATTACAGTTGATAATTTAGAAACAAGAAATAAAGTTTATGAATTTTTTTCTACTTTTGAATTAGTTGACCCAAGAGGAATTAAACAAAAATTAACAATCAATGATGCTATTTATCAATCAAGAACAAAACCAATTGATGATCCAATTTGTAATACTATTGATTCATGTGAACATTTTCTTAAATTTAAAGAATATTTTTCTAATGAAAAATTTGTTGATTTTAAAAATGATGAAAGTAAATTTTGTGATAATTTGTTAGATGAAGAAAAATTAACAAATAATAATAATAGTTCTAAAGAAAATAAAAATAATTCAACTCCATCAAAAATGATAATTATAAAAAAAGATTCTAATAATATATCAAATGATAAAATAAATAATGAAATTCAAGAAAATCAAATTGAAAATATTATAGTTGAAAATAATGATAATAGAAATAGATATGGAAATAATAAAGTAAGAAATTATAATAATAGTTATTATGATAAAGGGAAATATAAAGATAATTATTATAACAATAAGAAAGATAATTATTACAATGATTATAATTATAATTATGAACCTCATAATAAGAAAGATAATTATTATAATGATTATAATAATAATTATGATTATAATTGTTATGGGAAATATAATAATTATAATAAAAAAAATGGATATCGTAATAAAGGATATAAATAAATAAAACGAAGATTGAAAAATTAAATCTATTGATTCAATCAAAAAAAACTTCAAGTTACAATCTTTCAATAAATATCTTTTAATGAAAAATTTTCGGTCTTTTAAAATTTATTTCTAAAAATTTATTAAAAGAACTTTTTTTATTCATTAAAATTATTTATTTTTTTTAGATAAAAATATAATATAATTAATATAAATTCATATAAAAAGAATAAATTAAATTTAAATATCTGATTAACTCAAATATATTTTTTAATAGAAATGGAATTGGATTTATCAAAAGGAATAATAAGAAATTTGGCAAATCCAACATTTCCAAAAAATATAAGTTCATCAACAAAT
>JAEEGL015339884.1_pt1 | contig 18674 bp, 16 predicted proteins | sample 9134231 | NCBI WGS metagenome assembly JAEEGL01 (sample SAMN16246548, study PRJNA631951) | gut metagenome | biome: gut microbiome; feature: rumen; material: fiber-attached | host: Bos | place: Iran: Karaj | collected 2018-10 | reverse complement strand
TGCTCACGTCGATCTGGGCGATCAGATCATCCGACTCCAACGCATCCACGATCCTTCTCGGTCCGCGGATCTCGACCCGGACACTGTTTGTGTCCACATCCGTCACGATCAGGTTCTTGGAATTGCGCAGCGTATCTTCCCCGACAATTTCAACCTGAACACCGCGGAAAATCTGGGTCACGACAGAATTTTCCGTGCTGGCCACATAGGTCCAGATCGACAGTGAGGCCAGCAGGGATATGATGATCCAGAATAATTTGCTGTCAAATATTCTCGTCTTCTGCTTCTTCTGCTCCATTCTTTTCCCTCTTCCGCAGATGCTGCCAATATTCGTTCAAACGGTCTTTCCAGGTCTTTTTCTCTTCGTCCACGATGAGCTCGTGATGCAGAAGTTCGGTCAGCGTCGCTCCGTTCAGATGGCGTTTCAAAGTGCCGTCCAGCGCCAGAGAAATCGCCCCGGTCTCCTCGGAGACGATAATGACGACCGCATCGGACTGTTCGCTCAGACCGATACCGGCACGGTGTCTCATGCCGAGGTCCTTGCTCAGATTGCGGCTCTGCGTCAGCGGGAGCACACAGCCGGCGGCTGCCACACGGGCGTCCCGGAGGATGACAGCGCCGTCATGCAGAGGCGCCTTATTGTAGAACAGGTTCTTGATCAGTTCGGTTGTCACATCGGCGTTCACGATCGTCCCGCTGTTCATGATAGACCCAAGATCAACGGCGCGCTCAAAAATAATCAAGGCGCCTGTTCTGGATTCAGACATATCCGTACAGGCCTGGACCACATGAGAAATTGCAGTCTCCAGTTCCGGGGTTGAAATGCTTCGATTGGACGAAAGCGTGCTCCCGAAACGCTCGAGGGCACGTCGCAGTTCGGGTTGAAACAGAATAACCAGCGCAATCAGTCCGAGCTCCATCGCCCTGCGCAGGAGGAAGTTGAGCATGGTCAGTCCCAGCACATAAGACATCAGCAGAATCACAACCAGAAACATGATCCCGCGTGCCACGTTCTTGGAATTGGTTTTCCGTATAAACTCGATCGCTTTGTAGATCAGATACGCAACAATGAGAATGTCAACCGCATCCGCGATGCCGATTGTCTTGATATAACTGATCGCTGTGCTGAGAAGGTTGGCAATCGTATCCATGAGTGTCTCCTCAAATGGCAGATAACATAACTAAAATATTATAAGTCAATTTCCACTAAAGTGCAAGTTCAATCTTTCCCTTTAAGATGCTGCAGCAGCCTCGGTCAGACGGTCATAAATTTCCTTCTGTGTAGTCATTGTCAGTTCGTTTTCCCGACGCATGACATAGCGGTAGGTGTCATCACAGCTCATGCCGCTTAAGTACAGAATGTAGCGGCCGGCGGCCAGTGAGGCGCCGTAAGCCAGATCCGCACATTCGACGAGATGGAACTTTGCATTCCGGTCGGCAAACGCGAGAAGTTCGTCCGCCATCTCCAGCGCCTTTCCCATCATGTTGACGATCTCAAGGCAGATGCTGGTCGCAGTCTGTCTGGCTGCCTCGATGCGGCGGTCGTCCCCTTCCTTCAACGCGCGGCGTAGCGGACCCCGGCATTTGACGTCTTCGTCGATCAGCCTGACCATATAGTCACGGAGGATCTCCGCATTGCGGACGAACCAGTCGAGCTTCTCGCTCTGTTCGCCGCTCTCGACGTTCCGGGCAATCTCTTTCGCAGCACGCTCGAGCAAAGCGGACGCGAAGGACGCAGAAGCCGCCGCGGCAGAGCCCGCTTCGGGCCGTGCTTCCGGGGTGGAAATCTTCGATGTGAGTGCATCAACAGTGTCGTTTTTCAGGATTTCGATCTTGAGTTTATCCGGCATGACTGCGCCCCTTTCAGTCGTTATGGTTGAATTCGCGAAGCTGGAGTCCTTCGTTTTTATTCAGTGCCCAGTCGACGCACCAGGAGGAGGTAAAGAGAAGCAGATTGTTTCCGCGGAAATCCTGTACCCATTTGGTGTCACTCGTGAGGTTCAGCATCGGAATGTTCACGTTGTCACCGGAGACCCAGCGAACCAGTTCATACGGCAGTGTTCTGCGCCGTACATCCACGCCGTACTCTGTTTTCAGCCGGTATTCCAGCACTTCAAACTGAAGGACGCCAACAACGCCAACCAGGACCTCTTCCACGCCGGTGTTCGGCTCGTGGAAGATCTGGATCGCACCCTCCTGGGCGATCTGCATGATGCCTTTTTCAAACTGCTTGCGCTTCATGGTATCAATGCGTTCGACCGCAGCAAAGTGCTCCGGAGCGAAGCTGGGAATTCCCTCATAGCGGATATCCATCCCCTTCTCGCACACCGTATCTCCGATGGAGAAGATTCCGGGGTCGAAAACGCCGATGATGTCACCGGCATAGGCGCGGTCGATGATTGAGCGGTCGGAGGCCATCAGCTGCTGCGGCTGGGAAAGGCGCAGGGCTTTCTCGCCCTGTACGTGGTAGTATTCTTTGTCCCGTTCGAACATCCCGGAGCAGATGCGCATGAAAGCGATCCTGTCTCTGTGGGCCTTGTTCATGTTGGCCTGGATCTTGAACACGAAGGCGGAAAAGTCGTCGCTGCAGGGATCCACGACGCCGCTGTTCGCCGCTCGCGGCAGCGGAGGTACCGTCATCTCCAGAAAGCTTTTGAGGAAGGGTTCCACACCGAAGTTATTCAGCGCAGAGCCAAAGAACACCGGACTAAGTTCTCCGGCGCGGATAGCTTCCAGGTCGAAGTCATAGCCGGCACCGTCGACGAGCTCGACGTCATCCTCCAGCGTTTTGCGAAGGCGTTCCCCGATCAGCTCGTCCAGAAGCACGGTGTCCTCGAGACTGCAGGCCACGGACGAGATCCGGTTCTGACCTCTGTGGAACTCCTGAAAAGCCAGAATCTGCTGGTTTTGGCGGTCGTAGACGCCCTTGAAGTCTCGGCCGCAGCCTATCGGCCAGTTCATCGGATAGGTGCCGATGCCGAATTCTTTTTCCAGTTCTTCCAGTAGGTCATAGGGGCTTCGCGCCTCACGGTCTAGCTTGTTGATAAAGGTGAAAATCGGAATATGCCGCATGGCACAGATCCGAAACAGTTTTCTTGTCTGTGGCTCGATACCTTTTGCCGCATCGATGACCATGACAGCGGAGTCCGCTGCCATCAGCGTCCGGTAAGTGTCTTCGGAAAAGTCCTGGTGGCCTGGTGTATCAAGGATGTTGATGCAGAAGCCGTTGTATTCAAACTGCATGACGGATGAGGTGATGGAGATTCCTCTCTGCTTTTCCAGCTCCATCCAGTCAGACACGGCATGTCTCGCTGTCGCCTTCCCTTTCACCGAGCCCGCCAGCTGAATGGCTCCGCCGTAGAGCAGGAGTTTTTCCGTCAGCGTCGTCTTGCCGGCGTCAGGGTGCGAAATGATCGCAAAAGTTCTTCTTCTGTTGATTTCTTCGTTGATTTTGGGCATAAAAATATCAGCGCTCCAATTGCATTATAATTCATACTATGTTACCACAACAAAGGTTGAAATGCAATTATGCAAAAGCGAAAAACATAGGCAGAACGAGCTTGATGCTATCCGTGAAATATGTTAGAATACTCGCATGTTTACGGATTCATTCAAAACTGAATATCTCGCTGCCCGCAGGGCGTGGCTTGAAAATTTTTTCTCGGATTTAAACCCGATGCAGCGGCAGGCAGTCCTGACGACGCAGGGGCCGGTGCTGATCCTCGCTGGAGCCGGCAGCGGCAAGACTACCGTTCTGATCCAGCGGATTGTAAACCTGCTCCGTTTCGGTGTCGGATCGGACTCGGACGAACTGCCTGAGGGAGCGGATGAAGAAGCACTACGTGCCTTGAAGTCTCTATCGCCCGAAGCGGAAGAGCACGCTGTTTTTCGTCCGGTTCCGCCCTGGAAGATTCTCGCCATCACTTTTACCAACAAAGCAGCGGACGAGCTGAAAGCAAGACTTGAAGCGAGCCTGAAGGAAGGGGCCGAAGACATCTTGGCCTGCACTTTCCACTCTGCCTGCGTGCGCATTCTCCGCAGAGATGCAGAGCTTCTCGGTTACGCTTCCGGATTCAGCATCTATGACACCAACGATAGCCTCAGCATGATCAAGCGCATTCTCAAAGATCAGAATCTGGATGAAAAAGCCTATCCGCCACGCAGCATTCTGTCTGCGATCAGCCGTGTCAAGGATGAAAAAATCCTTCCAGAGGAATTCGCCTCCAACGCGAAGCTGAGTCGCGACAGCCGAAGCATCCGGATTGCGGAGATCTACAAAGAATATGCGAAACGTCTCTTCTCGGCCAACGCCATGGATTTTGACGATCTGATCCTGAACACCGTTCTGATGCTGGAGCGCTTTGAAGATCGCAGGAGCTACTGGCAGCAGCGCTTCGCGTATATCATGGTGGACGAATACCAGGATACCAACCATCTGCAGTACCTTCTCATCTCGCTGCTGGCAGGAAGTCATCACAACCTCTGCGTTGTTGGTGACGACGACCAGAGTATCTACCGCTTCCGCGGTGCGACGATCGAGAACATTCTGTCTTTCGAGAAACAGTTTTCCGGGTGCAGAACGGTGCGCCTGGAAGAGAACTATCGCAGCACCGAACAGATCCTCGAAGCGGCAAACAACGTCATCCGCCACAACCGGGAGCGCAAGGGGAAAGAACTGTGGACCGGTTTAGGAAGAGGCGACCCGGTACAGGTCTTCACCGCACGGGATGAAAACGAAGAAGCGGCAGCTGTCGCAGGGTCCATTATGGCTGATTTCTCCCATGGCATGCAGTGGAAGGACCACGCGATTCTCTACCGGATGAACGCCCAGTCCAGCCAGCTCGAGTTTGCCATGAAACGCTCCGGTATCCCCTACCGCGTGATCGGCGGCGCCCGATTCTTTGACCGTGCCGAAGTCAAAGATGTTCTCTCTTACCTCTGTGTTGTCTCTGATCCGAAGGACGAACTGCGTCTCACCCGCATCATCAATGTCCCGGCGCGCGGAATCGGTGAAAAAAGCGTCGAGACAGCACATCTGCTCTCGCTTCAATACGGAGTTCCGCTTTTTGAGATCTTCCAGAAAGCGGAGGACTATCCGGAGCTCAGCCGCCCCGCGCTGCGAATGCGTCAGTTCGCCGGATTGATCCGGGATCTTCAGGATCCGGCACTCAGCTGTTCCGAGATCTATGACGCCGTTCTCGAGAAGACCGGCTACCTGCGTATGCTGGAGGATTCCAAAGACGAGAAGGACCAGAGCCGGGCAGATAACGTCCGCGAGCTCAAAAGCAGCATCCTTGCCTATGAAAAAGAGACCGGGGACAGCAGTCTGGAAGGATATCTCTCCAGCATCGCGCTGTATACGGATATCGACGGGATGGACCGGGAAGAGGACAGTGTTGTCATGATGACCATCCACAGCGCAAAAGGGCTGGAGTTTCCGGTTGTTTATGTGGTCGGCCTCGAGGAAGGCATCTTCCCGGGTCTTCGCTCCATTGGCGAGCAGACTGAGATGGAGGAGGAACGCCGCCTCTGTTATGTCGCTTTTACACGTGCAAAAAAGAAGCTGATCCTCAGTCATGCCAGACAGCGCATGCTCTTTGGCAAAACCACCGCAAACCGGGCCAGCCGCTTTCTGGACGAGTCGGAGCTGTTAACGGATGATTCTCCTTTCGACTCCTTTTCCCGTTCCCGAGGGCAGTACGAGACGCAGGGACACGATGGTTCCGGCTTTACAGGCCGCACCTTTGGGAGCAACCGATATCCATCCCGTGCCCCCTCCGCACAACGCAAGAGTGAGAAGCGCCCTGGCACTCTGCTCCCCGCCAAAGCCCCTGAACCGCTCCCGGAACTCTCGCCTGGCCTACGCGTGAAACACAACGCGTTCGGAGAAGGAACCGTTCTGAAGCTCACGCCCATGGGCGGGGATCAGCTTGTGGAGTTGGAATTTGACAAAGTCGGTAAGAAAAAGCTGATGCTGAAAGCCGCCGCCCGTTACCTCAAAATTCAATAATTCTGTCATTTTCTTTTTATAGACTGTTCACGTATCCTTTTTTTGCTGATGCTATAATCTGCCCAAAGCACAAAATGAAAGGAAGATGCAAAAATGGATGTTCAAAGCACGATTAACAAGCTGAAAGAAATGGTCAGCAAGGGAAATGTTTCCCGCATTATTGTAAAGCGCAAAGATCAGCAAGTCCTGAACATTCCCGTCAACGTCGGTGTTGTTGGTGCAGTCGTAGGCCTGGCCTATGCCAAATGGGTCATGCTGGCAGGTGTGCTTGCCACCATCGGCTTTGGATGCACGGTGGAAGTCATTAAGTCTGACGGTGGGGTCGTCAATGTCATGGATGAGGAGAGCAACCAGAAGGTTCGGAATTTTGCCTCCGAGGCCGTCGAAAAGGTCAAGGAGAACATTCCCGTCTCCATCAATGTCGACATCAAGCGCGATGACGACAACGTCGATGCAGACTTCGAACAGGTCGTTGACGACAGCGAAGCCAAAGAGTAATCCATTAAAAAAAGCAAATTCCCTCCCCATATCGGGAGGGAGTTTGTCGTATCGGAGCGTATGGTATGAAAGAATTCACCGTAGGAAAAAACGATGCCGGGCAGCGTCTTGACCGGTTTGTTGCGAAAGCCGTTCCCCTTCTGCCGGACAGCCTGTTGCAGAAATACATCCGTCTGAAGCGGATCAAGTGCAACGGAAAAGCTGTGAAGCGAGACTTCAGGCTCTCGACCGGTGATGTGCTTTCGCTGTATATCAATGATGAATTTTTTGACGCGCCGCGGGAAGAGAACGCCTGGCTGAAAATCGCAAAACCACGGCTGAACATTGTCTATGAGGATGAGAACATTCTTCTTGCTGACAAAAAGCCTGGTGTTCTGTGCCACAGTGCCGGAAAATGGGACTACAACACGCTCATCGCCAACATTCAGGCTTACCTGGCTCAGCAGGGTGAATGGCGTCCCAGGGAGGAAAATTCCTTTACACCGGCACTCTGCAACCGGATCGACCGCAACACTGGCGGAATTGTCATTGCTGCCAAGAACGCCGAAGCGCTCCGTATCCTTAATGAAAAGATTCGCGACCGTGAGATCGACAAATATTACCTCTGTGTGGTATGCGGAAGGCCAAAGCCGGCTTCCGGAAGACTTGAGGACGAGCTGTTCAAAGACGCCGTTAAGAACCAGGTATATGTCAAAGACAAAGCGGAACCCGGTTCCCGCCACGCGGTGACGGAATACCGGGTGCTCCAGTCCCGGGATGGTCTCTCTCTCGTCGAGTGCCACCTCCTTACGGGACGGACACATCAGATCAGGGCGCAGATGGCTCACGCCGGATGGCCGCTGCTCGGAGACGGGAAATACGGAAAAGAATTTGTCAATCGGCGCTATCACGAAGAGGGACAGGCCCTCTACTCGTGGAAACTGTGTTTCGATTTTCCCACCGACGCGGGAATCCTGAATTCTCTGAGAGGAAGGACTTTCTCGGTTTCTCCGGAACAGATCGGTTTTGTTCAGAAATATTTTCCTGATGAACATCGCGCCGAAAGCAGCCACTCCTGACCGCTTTTCACATAAAAGAAAGGATCGTAGACTAAATGGCCTTACCCTCTGACCCGATGATTCTTTTGAGCTATGTCAATACGAAACTCCGTGACCGGTATGATTCACTGTCTGAGCTGTGCGAAGATCTCGACACGGAACAAGAAGCCATGATCGCTTCACTTGCGGCGGTCGGATTTCAATATGACAAAGAAAAAAACCAGTTTCGCTGACACGCTGCGGACTTAAAAAACATGATACTGACAGAAACAGGCAGCCTTTCGGCTGCCTGTCTAATTATTGTATCAGCGCTCCAGCGCGGGAGTCCAGTAATGCTGCTGGTATAGATCGGTGAACTGGAAGCTCTGACGGAGATTGCCGTCTCCCAGGTCGACATAGGAAATCTCCATATTCTCTTCAACCTTCATCGGGTCACCCAGAATGTAGTTATCCTGGTACACCCCAGTGTAGGAGTAGTACTCGCAGATGAAGTCAAGTTTGTCCCCTACTTTCCAGAATACCTGTTCTTCCTCAGCCGTAACCCAGTCCGCGTCTGCAGAATCCACCTTGTCCGTTAACGCAGGCACACCTTTCGCAACAGTCTCAGTCACGTTTTCGTCATAGACCTGTCTCAGCCCTGTGATAGCGCCGTAAGGATGTTCGGGATCGAAGCTGATCATGATGTTGACTCGTTCCCCGTTGAGAAGGGCCGGTACAAAGCCTGTGGAAATGGCGTCATCGCCCTCGCCAACGGTATATTCGTGATAGTAAGCAACTGGCTGCCCGTTGATAGCAATCCAGGTGTTGTCTTCCGGAGCAAGCAGATTACCGCTGTCGTCAAAGTTGAAGACGTTATCAAGGCCAAGATTGATGTATCCGTTTCCGTCGTCATAGAAGAGATTATAATCCAAGCCTTCAACCAGAGCCCACTGCTCATCCGGCAAGGCGATGACCTCTTCCCCGTCTGCGTTTGTGTTCCAAACGAGATAAGTGGGGTCGAAACTGTGTTCTGCGATATAGCGTGCGGTCTCTTCCTCGCTGATCGCCCGGCCGAGGAAGAAATCCGTATTAGAGGAAGAATAGCCTGGAACCGTTGAATACCCGCCTCCGAGGAAAGCGTTCAGGAGTTCACTGATCATATCGATGTCGCCAGAGGAAGAACTGCCGTATCCTCCGGTGAGGATGGACGGCATACCGTAACCTCCGACACCGGACGCCGCCTGTCCGCTGACCTCCACGCTGGCGAAAGCACGGATGCAGTCGGAATAGCTCTCATCCATACCGATGGCATTATAAGTGTAGCATGCCGCGTCGACCTTGTTGGTCTTTCGATACGGGAAGTAGATGGAAAGACCGTAGGCATCCGACATGTTGGCGGAGGTCCGGTTATATTTGACCGATTTCTGCAGGGCCTTTGCCAGTGCATCCCCCTCCTTGGTGCCAAGGCGTTTTGCAAAATGAACCAGATCAATCTGGTCGATGACCGAGCTCCGGGCAAACTCACGTGTGCCGTTGCGCGCAGTGGAAATCTGCTGGTATTCGTTTTCCTTGATCATGCCGGTCAGGGATTTGGAGAATCTCTTCAGCGGGGCAGGAACGGACTTCGTCAGTTCCGCCAGATCCACAACAGATAGTGTCGCGCTCTGGCCGCGTGTCTGTGAGGCACAGGTTGAAACAAAATCGTCGACGATATTCTTTCCCACTTCGACCGTAGGCATTCCCGGGTTGGCGGAAAGCTTGTTCAGCCAGTTGGTGTAATACCAGCCGATGCCCGGTTCCGTCTCTTCTGAAGCGATCATATAGTCGGCATAGTTATCCAGCATCAGTCCGGTTTCCAACGTCGCCATCAGGCAGGCATCAAAACCGATAAAGTCAAAGGTGATTCCGCTGTTTTTCAGTGCCTCATTGATCCCGGCAAGGCTCATGCTGCCGCTTCTGGGATATTTCTCGTCATAGCCGAATCCGCTCACGGAACCGCCGCCATGGTCCCACAGGATCAGCTCGTTCCGGTTGGCCGGATAGCGTAGGGCGCACCACTGGATAAAACTTGTGAGTGTCTCCGGCTTTGTCATGGAGTTGTTGCCCATATCCGCGGAAAGGCGTTCCAGACCGCCGTTTTTCACCTCATAGATCTGGTTGCGGTCGGAGGAGACAACGGAATTGTTCCAGCGGGTACAGCCACCGGTATAGACAATGATCCTGACGTTTTTTGAGAGCTTGGCTTTTGTCATCTCTACGAGATCCTTTGTCGCCATGCTGCTGCGGGATTCCAGGTCAGTGCCACACATGTAAATCATGACCGTTACCTTGTCCGCTCCGTCACCGCGGATGACCGTGCGCTTTTCCCGCGCACCGGTAGAAACAGTAGTATCCGCATCGGTGCTGTCGGTACTCGTAACCTCAGTGCTGGATGCGCCGGAATTGATGTTCTGGAAGCTGTCCGGTGAGATACCAAAGTCGATGTTCGCTGTCGGTCTCGGGGTGGCAGTCGGCCTGGGTGTCGCAGTCGGCTTCGGGGTACTGACGTACGCAGTAGGAGTCGGTGTCTGATAGGTCTGGGGAGTCTCTTCTCCAAACAGGCTGTTTCCGCCGAAGAGCAGCAGGGCGGCAATCGCAATCAGAGAAAGCGCCCCCCCGCTGCGCCTGACGGTGCGGCCGGAGCTTTTTCGCGCGGTTTCTTGGATGTTCTGGGTATTGCTGCCGAAGTTGTCGGGTCTGCTGCTGCCGATCGGGCCTGTGCCGAGGCCTTCGCCACGGCGATAAACAGACTTCCCGGTGCCGGTCACGTTTTTCTTGTGTCCTGTCGGTCTCTTATTTTCCATTTTGCACCTCTTTAGATCTATCTATGTTCCAGGTTTATATATAATGCTCACAAAGTACGCGAGGTATAGTTCAGTCAAACAGCTTTTTCAGCCGCAGGGCTGCTGACTTCAGCTCGTTTTTGCTGTAGGAGTTGTTCCGGTCCGCAAGCACAAGGGCAATTGCTTCTTTGGTATTCTGCCCCTGAACCATGGCATCGACAAGAAGCGCCTCAGCGGAAACCACATGCTCCTGCTTCTGATAACGGTACTCCTCAGCCAGTTCAATGACGATGGCGTACTCGCCCTTTTCATAGTTTCCTTTCTCCAGCAGCTGGTCCTTCACCTGCGCAGGCGTTCCACGGAAGCTCATCTCGTGCAGCTTTGTCATGTCATTCATCAGGCAGACGCTGCACGCTGCATCCTGCTCGATCAAAAAATCGATCAGGCCCATAATGCGGCGGGGTGATTCATAAAGTGCAAAAGTCTTTGTGCTGCGGTCTTGGCGCATGGTCTCGAGCAACCGGATCCGATCCGCATTCTCGCGTGGGAAGAAGCCCATAAACGCAAAAGTGCTGAGATCAAACCCCGAAACCGCCAGCGCGTTGATCGCCGCACAGCATCCTGGAATTCCGACCACACGAATGCCAGCCTCTACTGCGGCTTTGATCAGCTCGTTGCCGGGATCCGAAATACAGGGAGTACCGGCATCCGTAATAACAGCGACGTTTTTTCCGCTCTTCATTTCCTGAATAAACCAGCCGGCTTTCCCGTGCTCGTTGAACTTGTGGTTGGAAACGAGCCGATTCCGTATCTCGAGCTTATTGAGAAGGACCATGGATCGCCGGGTATCTTCAGCGGCGATGATATCCGCCTCTTCCAGAATCCGCCTGCCACGCGGCGACAGATCCGCCGAATTGCCGATCGGCGTCGCGACAATATACAAGGTGCCGTAAACTGTTTCCTGCATATGATACTCCATGAAATCTGTCAATGAATTTGAAATATTCTATCCCATTTTCCAGCGTTTGACAAGTATTTCCAACTATGAGCGGTCATTTTACGGAAAAAAATTTTTCCATCTTCTCATTCCTGTCAAAATATGTTAATATAAGATACAGAGAGGGTTTGCAGGCCCTCCGGAAAGGAGTTGACAGACATGAAATTCACTTTCGCTGAAAAACGGATGGATTCCTCTGAAGATCTTCGTGCATATGCAACCAAGAAGATTTCCAAGCTGGACCGCTTCTTCAAAAACGAGGCAGAAGCCTTTGTCACTTTCAGCCTGGAGCGAGGACGCTTCCGGGCAGAGATTACGATTCACAATGATGGAACCTATTACCGCGCCAGTGAGCTGACAAGCGATATGTACGCTTCCGTGGATTCCGGCGTAGCAGCCATCGAGCGCCAGATTCGCCGCAACAAGACCCGCCTGGAAAAGAGACTGCGGGAAGGCTCTCTGGAGAAGGATTCTTTCAATTCTGCTTCCTTTGCTCCTGCCGTAGAGGAACCGGCTGAGGAATTCAAAATTGTCCGCAGCAAGCGCTTCTCCATCAAGCCCATGTCAGCCGAAGAAGCGATTCTTCAGATGAATCTTCTTGACCACGAGTTCTTCGTGTTCCGCAACATGGATGCAGACGATGCCATCGCAGTCGTCTATAAGCGTCGTCAGGGCGGCTATGGTCTGATCTGTGACGACGGTCTTGACGAAGCCTGATTTTATCAATAACGATCCGTACAGGAGGTTTATAAGAATATGAAATGTCCGCGCTGCGGCAGCGAATTGGTTCTGGATTCTCACCGTAAAATTCCTCTGAACATGTGCTATAATTGCGGCTACATCGAAGGCCGTACGACAGAAGGTACTCAGATGGGCGCAACGAATTACGATCACCTTCAGAGCCTGAATTTGAATGAGAGTGCAGCATTTCTTGCGGAAGGCTTAAAAAAGAAAGGCATTGACGCAGAAGAAGCTGTTATTGCCGATTGGCTTCTGGAATCACATTTTTAAGCTATCTTCGCTTCTGAGCAACAAAAAAGCACCTCAAGGGTGCTTTTTTGTTGCTTTATTGCATATGAAGAAGTATTCCTATTTTTTCACCGCCGGGAATCAGCTTCATGTCCGCATTGGTGATGCTTCTGGTTCGCACAATCATGAACAGATACACCACGACAGCAACCAGGATAGCGAGCAGCATCGCGCCGAACATTCCGATTCTTCCAAGAACGGAGAGGACCATCGAAGACATTGTATAGACAGCGAGTGCAAACAGGCCCATGATCAGACTGCAGATCAGCGGCTTGCCAAAAGCGTTGTGGAGATTGGGATTTTGTCCCAATGCTCTGCGGATAAACCAGTAATCCAACAGCGCCATGCACAGATAGCCCAACAGCGTACCAATAGGCGCACCGTAAATGTTCACCGCCGGAATGGCAATGATGATCCAGTTGATCAGAATCTTCAGCAGCGAACCAGAAATCAGGGCGATCATCGGCAGCCGCTCCTTCCCGGACGCCTGTAGAATGGCGTTTTCCATCAACACAATACACACGAAGAAAGAGGCGATGCCCATTATGCTCAGAAGTCCCGGTCCGGCAGCGTTGCTGTTCGGATACAGAACATTCACGATCGGAAACGACAGGACAGCGAGTCCCACACCCATGGGCATAGAGATCACAGAAGCAATCCGCATGGCATCTTCTGATGTCTGTTCTGCCTCCAGGCGATTCCCCCTCGCGATGGCACCCGCTACAGCCGGAACAATGGCAATCGTCAGTGGTGTCATGAACGCCGCAGGCAGATTGAAGAGTGTCTGTACCTTTCCGTAGACCCCAAACAAGACGCCAGCCTCGTGTTCCGCGAAGCCGGCAGCCGCAAGGCGACTGTGGCAGATTCCCGGGTCCAGCGAACTCAGGATTGCCATAATGCTGGCGCCGAGAGAAATCGGGATTCCGATTCGAAGAATGTTCCAGGCAATCTGGGCTGTGGTACCGGTCTCCTCTCCGGTATCCGGAATCTCAGGTCTGTAGTTGCGCCGTTTATACACGATCATATAAGCAAGCGAAATAACAGAACCGATGGACACTCCGAGGATCGCTCCGGCAGAGGCTTCAGGCAGACCATGGCCGGTTTTCACCAGTACGCCGGCGATAATCAGGCCCGAAATAACCTTGAAGAGCACTTCCAGTACTTCGTCCACCGTCGTGGGAATCATGTTGCCGTTTCCCTGGCAGTATCCGCGGTAAGCGGACACGAGGCAGACCAGCAGGATCGCCGGAGACATCGCCCTTACGCTCAGCGCAGCATCCGGTTTTCTCAGATAGAATTCTGCAAGCCAATGATTGCCGAAGAACATGATCATCGAAAAGACGATACCGATGACCGTGAAAGTGAGAATGGCCGTACGGAAGGTTTTTTCCCGTGTGGCGATTTTGCCGTTTGCATTGGTGACGGCAATCATTCTGGACAGCGCGACCGGAAGTCCCGCGGTGGAGAGGGTAAAGAAAATATTGTAGACGTTGTAAGTGGCAAGGAAGATTCCGTAGCCGTAGTCCCCCAGAATATTCGCAAGGGGAACCTTATAGATCGCACCGAGGATCTTCATGATCATGACACCAAGTGTCAGAATCGCTGCGCCGTGGAGGAAGTTCTGTGACTTCTCGCCTGATGCTCCCTGCTGGATCCTGGTCTCTGGCGCTTCGTGCTTTCCTCTCACTGTACTGTCTCCATAATGCGCCGTGCAACATAGACGCCGCTGGCAGAGGCGTGCGACAGCGAATGGGTCACACCGGAACCGTCACCGATCACGTAGAGTCCTTTGCTGCATGACTCCAGGTGGTCATCGATTTCGACCTCCATGTTGTAGAACTTGACTTCCACGCCATAGAGAAGCGTATCATCGTTTGCCGTGCCGGGTGCGATCTTGTCCAAGGCATAGATCATCTCGATAATGCCGTCCAGGATACGCTTTGGAATCACGAGGCTCAGGTCACCGGGTGTAGCGGACAGAGTCGGTGTGACAAAACTCTCACGGATTCTCGCCTCGGTGGAACGTCTGCCTCTCACAATGTCTCCGAAACGCTGAACAATCACGCCTCCGCCCAGCATGTTGGAGAGACGGGCGATGCTTTCACCATAACCGTTAGAGTCCTTGAACGGGATGGAGAAGTGTTTGGAGACCAACAGGGCAAAGTTTGTATTCTCAGTGTGCTTCGAAGGATCCTCATAGCTGTGGCCGTTGACCGTAACAATGCCGTTGGTATTCTCGTTGACGACAACACCGTGGGGGTTCATGCAGAAGGTACGTACCATGTCCTCAAATTTCTGGGTGCGGTAGACGATCTTGCTCTCATAGAGCTCGTCAGTCAGATGGGCAAAGATCTCCGCAGGCAGCTCCACCCGAACACCGATATCGACGCGGTTTGAATGAGTGGGAATATCGAGGCTCTCGCAGACGCCCTCCAGCCACTTGCTGCCGCTGCGGCCAACGGATAAAACGCAGTTGCGGCAGGTGTAGATTCTGTCTCCCACGTGGATTTCATAGCCCTCTGCCGCCTTGCTGACTGTGGTAATCGTGGTATTGAAGAAGAAGTCCACTCTGTGGTTCAGTTCCTGATAAAGATTCTCCAGAACGACGTAATTGATGTCCGTTCCAAGGTGGCGAACCTGAGCGTCCAGCAGATGGAGGCCGTTTTCCAGACACATACGCTTAATCCTGGTATTTGCCGTGGAATAAAGCCTGGTTCCCTGCCCGCCGTGACGGAGGTTGATTTCATCCACATAGCGCATCAGATCCAGCGCTTTCTGTTTGCCGATATATTCATAAAGCGTACCGCCGAACTGATTGGTGATGTTATACTTTCCGTCGGAAAATGCGCCCGCGCCGCCGAAACCGCTCATGATGCTGCAGACCGGGCAACGGATACAGGACTTCACTTTTTCCCCGTCGATGGGGCATTTTCTCTGATTCAGAGGACGGCCAAGTTCAAAAACAGCCACCTTCAGATCACTCTTCATCAGTTCGTAAGCTGTAAAAATACCGCCGGGGCCGGCGCCGACAATAATCACGTCATAATCAAAATTCAAAAGAATCACTTCCTTTAATCATCCGGAACAAAAACCGGGCACCCGTGGGAAACCACAGGCGCCCGCCTTTTTTATCCTTGACTGACAATAACACAGGCGTCATAATCTGTCAAGTGAACGATTTGTTATTTTTTATTCCGGATATACTCGTCAATGCTCCTGGCTCCGGCTTTTCCGGCACCCATGGCAAGGATGACAGTGGCAGAACCGGTAACGGCATCACCGCCTGCGAACACACCGGGACGAGCGGTCACACCGCCTTCATCGGCTTCGATGCCGCCCTTGCGGGTGAAAGTAAGGCCCTCTGTAGTGTTGCGGATCAGTGGGTTCGGGCTGGTGCCGATGGCAATGACGACAGTATCGACATCCAGGATCCAGTTGGAATCCGGCACAGGAACTGGCTTGCGGCGGCCTTTCTCATCCGGCTCGCCCAGTTCCTGCTTGATGCACTCAATCCCGGTCACATGGCCTTCCTCATCGCCGTGGATGGCGCAAGGATTATTGAGGAGTCTGAACTCGATGCCTTCGGCCTCGGCATGCTCAACTTCTTCCTTACGGGCGGGCAGTTCGTCCGCGCCTCGGCGATAGACGATATATACATGCTCAGCGCCCAGGCGCTTGGAAACACGCGCCGCGTCCATGGCCACGTTACCGGCACCAACAACGGCGACGCGGTTGAACTTTTTGATTGGTGTGTCGTAGTCATCACGATAGGCTTTCATAAGGTTGGTACGGGTCAGGAGCTCGTTGGCGCTGTATACGCCCAGAAGGTTCTCGCCCGGAATATGCAGGAACTGCGGGAGTCCTGCCCCGGAGCCGATGAACACTGCCTCAAAACCGTCTTCAAAGAGCTCGTCGACCGTGATGGACTTGCCGATGATGGCGTTGTTAACGATCTTGACACCCATCTTGGTGAGGTTCTCGATTTCCGCAGCAACGATCTCCTTCGGCAGACGGAACTGTGGAATGCCATAGACCAAAACACCGCCGGACTTATGGAAAGCTTCAAAAATCGTCACATCATATCCCATCTTGCAGAGGTCTCCCGCGCAGGTGAGACCCGCAGGTCCGGAACCGATGACTGCGACGCGGTGGCCATTGGATGCCGGAGCGACAGGCTCCGGTTTGTCCTGCTTGGCCATGTGGTAATCCGCAACAAAGCGCTCGAGACGTCCGATACCGACACTCTCGCCCTTTAGGCCGCGAACGCACTTGGATTCGCACTGTTTCTCCTGAGGACATACACGGCCGCAGACAGCCGGCAGAGAGTTGGTGCTGGTGATGATGTCATAGGCAGCATCAAAATCTCCGTCCCGAACCTTTTCCAGGAAACGGGGAATCTTCACGCTGACGGGGCAGCCGGTACGGCAGGGAGAGTTTTTGCAATCCAGGCAGCGGGCCGCTTCCTTCATCGCGGTTTCAGCGTCATAGCCCAAGGCTACTTCGTCGAAATTACCGGTGCGAACCACAGGATCCTGCTCGGGCATCTCGTTCTTGGTCATGCTCATGTTGACTTTCAGATTAGCCATTTCTCTTTCCTCCTGTGATGTTGCAGATGTGTTTTGCCGCTTCATCCTGTTCATCCTTGTAGAACGCCGCACGCTTCAGCAAGCTGTCGAAATCCACCTCATGGGCATCAAAGTCCGGACCGTCGACACAGGCGAACTTCGTCTCACCGCCGACGATGACACGGCAGCCGCCGCACATTCCGGTGCCGTCCACCATGATCGGGTCAAGAGAGATAATCGTCTTGATGCCATAGGGGCGGGTCACATCCGCGAGGAACTTCATCATGATGTCCGGACCAATGGCGATGACACGATCAAACTGGGGCTTGTTCTCTTTAATGTTTGCTTCGATCTCCTGCTTGAGGAAGACTGTGGTGAATCCCTTCTCGCCGTAGGTGCCGTCGTCGGTGCACATGATGAGCTTGTTGGAAGCTTCCTTCAGCTCGTCCTTCAGGATGACGATATCCGCACTGCGGAAGCCGCCGATGAAGGTGACGTCGATGCCTCTGGCATGCATCTCCTTGGCAATGGGATACGCAATCGCGCAGCCGACACCACCGCCAACCACGCAGACCTTCTTCAGGCCTTCCATCTCGGTTGCCTTTCCCAGAGGGCCGACAAAATCGGAGATATAATCTCCCTGCTCTACGGTGTGGAGCATCTTGGTGGTCTTTCCCGCGGCCTGTACCATTACAGTGACAGTGCCCTTTTCACGGTCATAGCCGGCGACAGACACCGGGACGCGTTCGCCCTGCTCGTCAAGGCGGAAGATGACAAACTGTCCGGCCTGGGCATGTTTTGCCACAAGCGGCGCTTCGACCTCAAACAGACAGATGCTTTTTGCGTCGTTCAGAAAACGCTTGGTTACTACCTTGTACATGAATGTACTCCTTTATCGTTTATTTGCTGTATTCACTTTAAGAGGCGGCTTTGGACCTCGGTGTCCATATAACATCTTACACGGAATTTCATATAAAGTCAAACACTTTCAGCCCGTTTGCAACCTGATTCAAGCAGTATGGAAGCTGATTTGAAAACAGGCATCGCCGTTTCGCTCGCCGTTAAACAGCCAGTCTTCTTGCTCCCGGCCCCAACGGACTGAAAGCCGGTCGCCAAGCCGCGCTTCATTGCTGTATACGGCACGGATTTGACGGATACGCCGGACTTCAAGCTCCTTCCCGGCAAGATCCTGCGCGAGGTCAAAATAACGCGTGTTGTTCATGTGCCCGTTCATATCCAGAACATCTTCCGATACGGTATAAGAGGTCTCGTTTATCGGTATTAGTCTCGTCGGTGCCCCGGGGCGGGGCGGCTCCATTCCGGTTGTCTCGGCGTGAAACTCAACCTGTCGCTCTTCCGGATCAACCATAGCCCGGCTCTCCCTGTCGGCAAGAGCCCAGATACCCGCAGCGCGAATGACGCAATCGCCGTTTCCATCATAGGCCAGGTAATTTCTTTGGCTGAGCTTATGACGAACGGGCGAAGCCCAGGTAACCAGTCTCAGATTTTCTTCAGAGACAAGCTTGCGGGACAGATTCACTTCATAGCGGACGACAACCCACATCAGCCCCTTCTCTTTCAGTTCAGGACCTGTCGCGTGCCAGGGGATGACGGCCTCGCCCGCAATGTCCTGCAATTCTCGAAACAGCGACGAAACACGGAATGGCTCCTGGGATACGGTTATGATCTTCTCAATCATGTGTCCGATTATTCCTCCGCAATCTGTTCAATATAGAC
>JAEEGL010055512.1_pt1 | contig 18674 bp, 12 predicted proteins | sample 9134231 | NCBI WGS metagenome assembly JAEEGL01 (sample SAMN16246548, study PRJNA631951) | gut metagenome | biome: gut microbiome; feature: rumen; material: fiber-attached | host: Bos | place: Iran: Karaj | collected 2018-10 | reverse complement strand
CTCCGCATTCAGGACAAACAAAATCCTTTCCAGCGGAATCCCTTCATTTTCCCCGATATGCAGCAGCATCTTATGCCTCCGTAATATTGCCGTTTTCCACCCTGTAAATCTGCATGCTCTCCTGGATCCGGGCCTGTTCCAAGTCTTCCAGATGCGTACAGGTCAGGAAAGTCTGGCACCCCTCAACCGAAACCATCAGCATCTCCTGCCGTTTTCGGTCCAGTTCCGAAAACACATCATCCAGAAGCAGAACCGGCGCTTCTCCCCGCTCTTCCCGGAGGACCTCCATCTGAGCCAGCTTCAGGCTCAGAACGGTCGTCCTCTGCTGGCCCTGGGATCCAAACGTCCTTACGTCCGTCCCGTCCAGTGAGAACATCAGGTCATCCCGGTGCGGGCCGACCGTCGTGCTCCCGTATCGGATATCCCTTTCCCGGCTGTCTTCCAGCGCCATGCGGATTTCGTCTACAAGCAGGGTCGGGTCGGAAATCGGCACATTCGGCTCATAGTACATATCCAGGAACTCTTTCCCGTCGCTCAGGGTCTCATGCATGGTGGACGCAATATCCGCAAGCCGCTCCGCCTGCTCCGCCCGCCGGAGCATAATATTGGCTCCGAGGATCGCCAGCTGGCCGTTCCAGGCTTCAAGTGCTCCGTCATACAGATGGTCCGCGTCCTTCAGCAGCGCATTCCTCTGCCTGAGGACCGCGTTGTACTGCTGGAGCGCTGTGTAGTACATCGGGAACATCTGTGAAATCGTCATATCGAGAAAGCGTCTGCGCTCCGACGGTCCTCCCTTGACAATAGCGAGATCTTCCGGTGCAAACATGACCACGTTCAGGACGCCGATCTGTTCCGCGGACTTGCCGATCGGGGAACGGTCAACGGATACCTGTTTCCGTTCTCCCGGCGGAATCCGGATCTCGATCTCCCTGCCTCCCTGCTCCGTTGACAGTTTCAGGTCGACATAGGCCCCCTCCTCGCCCCTCCGGACCATCTCCGCGTCATGGATCGTCCGGTGGGAACGTCCCAGCGCACACAGGAAAACAGCTTCCAGGACATTTGTCTTGCCCGCAGCGTTCTCTCCGGTCAGCACGCACAGTCCGGCATGCGGTCGGATTGTCATCTGCTCATAATTCCGGAAATTCACAAGCCGTAGCCCTGTTACTTTCATTGCAGTCTCCAGTCAATACTTATAATATTTTACCGCAGTTCCCATCCCTTGTACAGTTGTAAATAAATAATAAGTAGATATCCCTCCGGCTGACCCGCGCGTCACACGCCAAAAATACAGGAGCGGGAAGGCCGCGCCGGCTTTTCCCGCTCCATTGTTTTTTTCTTTTCCGGTCCCTGTTACCGGATCGCTGCTTTCAGATCTGCGGTCTGGTCCGTCCTTTCCCAAGAAAGATCTACATCCTCCCGTCCAAAATGCCCATAGGAGGCCGTTTGCCGGTAAATCGGCCTGCGCAGGTTCAGGCGGTCAATAATGGCTGCCGGGCGGAAATCGAAAACTTTGCGCACTGCGGATTCGATATCCTGCTCCGGAACGGCGCCTGTTCCAAAGGTATCCACAAGAATGGAAACGGGCTGCGCAACCCCAATGGCATAAGCAAGCTGGATCTCGCATTTCTCCGCCAGTCCCGCCGCTACGACATTCTTTGCTGCGTGACGCGCAGCGTAAGCGGCGCTGCGGTCCACCTTGGTCGGATCCTTGCCGGAAAAGCACCCGCCTCCGTGGCGCGCGTATCCTCCGTAGGTATCCACAATGATCTTTCTTCCGGTCAGGCCGGAATCTCCGGCCGGTCCGCCGATTACAAACCTTCCGGTCGGATTGACAAAGATTCTTGTCCGGTCATCCAGAAAGCCTTCAGGTATTACCTTCCGGATCACTTCCCGGATAATATCCGCGCGGAGCTGAGCCATATCCATTTCATCGTGCTGGGCGCTGATTACAACCGTATCCACCCGTACGGGGCGGTTTCCCTCATACTCTACGGTAACCTGGCTCTTCCCGTCCGGACGGAGATAGGGAAGAATCCCATCCTTCCGGACCTTGGTCAGCCTGCGGGTCAGCGCATGCGCCAGATAAATCGGCATGGGCATCAGTACGTTGGTCTCGTTGCACGCAAAGCCGAACATCATGCCCTGGTCCCCCGCACCGGTGGAAAAACCTGCATCGGTTTCCCCGGACTTGTTTTCCAGCGCATGATCCACGCCGAGCGCGATGTCCGCAGACTGGCCATTGATCGCCGTGATCACCGCAAGTGTAGCGGCATCAAACCCATACTCCGGACGATTGTAGCCGATTTCGGAAGAAACCTGCCGGACCAGGTTCGGGATGTCCACATAGCAGGAAGTGGACACTTCTCCCATCACCATCACCATGCCGGTCGTTGCAGCGCATTCACACGCAACACGCGCTCCGGGATCCTCCTTCAGCATAGCGTCCAGCACGGCATCGCTGATCGTATCACAAAGCTTGTCAGGATGTCCTTCCGTCACGGACTCCGATGAAAACAGCTTTCTTTGCACCATCTTTCCTGATTTCTCCTTTCTGTATTGAAAAAGCCCCGCCGCTGAACGGACGAGGCCTGAGTCAACTCATCTTTCAGCATTCTGCTGCCGGATTTGGCACCTTATGCGCTGCCGCACAGGTTGCCGGGCTTCACAGGGCCGTTCCCTCAGCCACTCTTGATAAGCAATATTCATTTTCTGGAACGGATTCTACCATTCCACGGCAGAGTCCGTCAATGCGTTTTTTCAGAACATTCCGGGCCGTGGTCTATTCCCGTGTCTTCTCCACGTTCCCGTTATTGTAGATCGGATCATCTACCGTCGGCACCTGCTCGGAATAGCCAAACGCAAGCCCGTCCGGGACAGAACGCTGGTAACTCAGTTCGTTGTCCGTCCCGATTCTCTTGTTCCCGTGGCTGTTGATCTGCTCCCCCATGAACAGCATTGCCGCGGAAAGGCCGCCATCCAGGTTGTACGCGGTTACGCATCCGTAATCGATAAAGAGCTGCGCAAAGTTTTCGATCCTCAGGCCGCTGCTGTAGCCGGTATCGCGCTGCCTCCCGTCCACGACAATGGCGATCCAGTGTCCCGGTTCGATCATGCCGATTCCGGTCCTGGGGTTGGCACGGCGGATCCTGTGCTTGATTGCCTTCGGATTCAGCTCCCCGTCCCTCACCAGAGTAGGTCCGAACGAGAAAGTGTTCTCGACGCCGTCCTCCAGAAGGAAAGCAGCATCTGCATTGAATTTCGGGAAAATGCGAAGCGTCATATCCGGATACATGGCAAGGGTATCCTCGTTTTCCAGCTTGCTGAAAACAATTCCGTCCCGGATCAGAACACCTTTCTCATCCCGTTCGTCATTGATCATATTGTCCCCGGTAATCCAGAGCACCGCCTTGGATTTTCTGGCCATGATCCACGGATATTCCCTTCCCCGTCCTGTATGTCCTTCCGTTCCGAATACGGGCCGGAACTCGTAGATGCTCTTCATCCGGATATCAGCCACATAATAAGCCAGCGGATAGTTCTCAAACGTCGTATGATACCCGTTGATCCGGATATCAAGCGTATCCGTCCGGTACTCCCAGTGCCCGTTCTCCTGGTCGACCAGAATCGTTTCAGCGGGTTCGCCCGGCTGGCGGAAATACAATGATACAGCGGAATCCTCCGCCACCGGGGCGGGCGTTGCGGTCGGTTCCGGCGTCGGTTCCGGGGTCGGCGCAGGTGTTGCTGTCGGTTCCGGCGTCGCCGTCTGTTCCGAATGTTCCGCGGGCGCTGGTGCCCGGTAGTCATCCGCTGCAAGAGTCGTATCCCAGCTCATTCCCCGCCACAGCACGAATATGACCGCGGCAGCGGCCGGCAGCATCCCGAAAATCACTGCGGCGGTCCTTCCCCGGCGCCGTTTCAGCAATCCGGCCAGCACCGTTACCAGGACCAGCGACAGAAGCGCCCCTCCTCCGATCATCAGCCATCCGGTTGGGAGCAGGAGCTTCCTTTCCCCTGCCGGTCCTGCGGAAACGGGAATGTGCGGCAGGCCCGGATTTCCGGAATCCTGCTCCTGAGCCGGTCCCTCCAGGGTTCCCGCAGGGACCGGACCGTCTGTCGGCGCAGGGGGAGGCGTGGAGGGCAGCACTGCAGGGGCGGACGCCTTCGGCTCATGATACGATGTCAGCTGGCTGCTTTTGATGTGTTCAAAAATCGAATCACCCTGCCTGTCATTCCCGACAGAAGTCTTCCTGAGCGTCAGCGCACTGCAGGGAACAAGTCCAGAAGAATAGGTCTGCAGAGAGGTATACCGTCCGTACAGTTCCAGCGCGCGCTCCATCGGGGACTGTCCATCCAGTTCCTCCAGACGGATTCCCTCAGGAAAACGGCATCCTTCAAACGCGCCTTCCTGCGCATAAACTTTTTTTGTCTCCCATCCTGCCTGTTCCACCGCCGCAAGCGCGCACTGATTGGCAATGGTGCGGGTTGGAAGGACTGTCCCGTCCGGTCCGTTTGTCACAATGACCTCCGGCCGGAGGCGTTCAATCTCTTCCCTGAAAAAAGCAGTGATGCTGCGGCTGTCCCAGTCTTCTTCCAGAATCTTGAGAAGATCATAGTTCCGGCACGGGAAATGTCCAAAGGCAGGGTATTCCCGGACGCCTGCGCTCCAGAGCACCTCCATTGCCTCTTCCGCACGGTAGCGTTTTTCCCTTGCCGTCGCATAGGCAACGGCTACCCGGACCCCGCATCCCTCCGCCAGGTAGGGAAGCAGGCCGCCAAAGCACCTCAGTTCGTCCCCCGGCTCTGCAAGCAGAAACAGCACATCCACTTTTTCCCCGTCTGTTTGCCAGTCCTGCACGGTACCGGTTTCCTCTTCGGGCACCGCCGACACTTCGCTCAAAGAACACGGCGACTGGACCGTAATCGTACAGTCCCCGGGAACAGCCGGAATCCATCGGTTCAGAATGGTGTCCTCAACCGTAACCGTATCCGGTCCCGTCCGGACCTCATACGCATCCGGTGCTTCATACCATTTGAGCAGAATGCCTGCGCTCCCTTCCGGCAGGCAAACGGTCAGGCTGTCCCCGGATTTGAAGGAAACCCGGGACTGCACAAAGCCGTCCGTCAGGCGGTAGCTCACCGGCATTAGACGTTCGGGAAGTGATATCTCTATCCCGGCGGCACTATCTCCCGGATTTTCCTCTCCGGTTTCCGTCTCCTCGAGAGGATCCCCTTCTTCCGGATCCTCCTGTGCCAGTTCTGCTTCCGCGGCCTCAGGCGGTTCCGGATTTTCCGTTTCCTCTGCCAGGGAGAGCGTCCCTGCAAACAGTATTCCTGCGCACAGCAGGACAGAAATCAATCGTTTCATGCGTATTATCCTATCGTTTCTTGGTATGCTTCTTCTTTTTCCTTCCGGCTGATCCAAGCACCACAGCCAGCAGAACAGCCGCCAGCCCCGCACCTGCAGCGAGCATGGTCAGGGCGGTACGGCCCAGTCTGCCCCCTCCGTTTCCGTTTTCCGGTACCGGAACCCGGTCTGCCCCCTCGTCCTCCGGTTCAGCCGTCGGTTCCGGGGTAGGAGCCGGCGTGGGCGCCTCTGTCGGAGGTGGAGTAGGGTCCGGCGTCGGAGAAGGGGAAGGCGGGATATATCCTGTCAGGCTTTCCGGAGGAATATTCTCGAAAAAATCCCCTCCCTGCTCGTCCGGACCGACAGCTGTAAAGGCCAGTCCATACTCAATGGAACTGTATTTCCCCGAATCATAGACCGTATGATGGTATTCCAGCTGGGATTCATGGCACTCGTAGGCCTTCTGCGCGATCTGAAGAGCCGTCTGCCCTTCAAAGGCTGCCAGGGGAATCCGCCAGTCCATGGTAATCCGGTTTTCCGGATACAGGTGCAGATACAGTTTTTTCGCCTGCCATGTCCCGTACCTGCCGGCGGATTCCGGCGCATAGGAAGGATCTGCGGCCAGTGAAACCGCATCCAGCGCCGCCGCTGCCGTAATCCGATGCGCTCCGTGCCCGTATTCCCCTTTCAGATCATGCGTGACGATTACTTCCGGGCGGAATCTGCGGATCAGTTCCACCACTGCTTCCGTTGTTGTCTCCCGTCCCCAGTACTTCTCCGCTGTTTTCAGATCCTCAGAGTACTTGTCCCTGAAATTCAGAAAAACAGGGGCAACCGTATCCCCGCAGGTCGAAAGCCCTCTCATCGCCTCCCGGATTCTCGTCAGCCCATGGCCGTGTGCCATATAGGCAACCTGGACGGTCATTTCCCGTTCGCCTGCATAGGTTGCGATGGTACCCCCGAAGTAAAGCAGTTCATCATCCGGATGTGCGGAAATGACCAGGAGGTCCGCTTTCTCCGCCTGCGGCGAAAAGGGAATCCCGATATCCGGCAGTTCCGTGACCTCCCCTTCCCAGGCCTGGCCGGAAACCGGAATGCTGAAAAGAAGCAGGGCAAGAAAAACCAGGGCTGTCCGCCGCATGCAATTCTTCTTCATCCTGGATCTCATCTTTTATGCTCCTTCCACAAGGCTGTGCCCAGTATACCAGACGCCGGAAACCTTGTCAGTTCCGTTCCCGCGGATCCGCAATCTGAACAAAAAGGTCGACCGCCTTTTCCAGAATCCGGTCATTGAAATCATATTCCTGCGTATGAAGCGCCGGCCAGGTTTCCCCGTTGCCGATATATACCATTGCGCCGGGAATCTCCTTCAGATAGTATCCGAAGTCCTCGGATGCCCGCCACATCGCCTGCATCTCCAGCGCAGGAAGCCCGGCACGCTCTGCCGCACGCAGGGCTTTTTCAAGCGCTTCCGCCCGGTTCCTGGTCTCCGGGAAATAATCCGAAATCTGGATCTCCGTTGTGATTCCCTTTTCCCCTGCCCGGTTTCGGGCAAACGCCACAATCTCCCGCTCCAGCGCTTTCATCTCTTCTTCCTGCTCAGCCCGCAGCGTCAGCTTCAGGCTGCCGGATCCGGCCGAGATTCCGAAATCTCCGGTTCCGGCAGCCATGCCCGTCACCGTTGCGAGGACCATTCCTTCCCATTTTCTTTCCAGCATCCGCTCCGCAAAAAGCACGGTCTCCGCAATGATGCCCGCAGGGTTTTTCCCCTCTTCCGGCGCGCTTGCATGGGACGCTCTGCCGCAGAACCGTATACTCAGCCCCTCGGATGCCGGCTGGGTAAGTCCTTTCCGGTAAATCAGAGTTCCTTCCGGATATCCCCCCAGATTATGAAATGCATAGATTTCCCGGATCCCCAGTTCCCGGACCTGTTCCGCGCAGGCCTTTCCGCCCGCCCCGATTTCCTCTGCCGGCTGAAAGACAAGGTATATGGTCTTCTCCGGATCGCGCCTGCTGAGTTCGAGCGCCAGGCCGCACAGTGCCGCACAGTGTCCGTCGTGCCCGCACTTGTGGGAAACTCCGGGTACTTCGGACCCGTAAGGAATGGGAATCGTTTCCTCAATCGGCAGCGCATCCAGATCTGCACGGAACCCGACCGCATCCGCTCCCGGTTTCCCCCGCAGGATCGCATAAAACCATCCGTTCCGGTCTTCCACTTCAAAGGCAGTATTTCTGCTAAGAAAATCCTCCAGAATCCGAATTGTTTCCGATTCTCTGCCGGACAGTTCCGGATGGCGGTGCAGGCAATGCCGGAGCTCCGTAATTATCTGCAAATATTCAGGGGACATGCTCTGTTCTGGATCCTTTCCTATCCTGTTTTGTTCTGATTGTATCAGATTGTCCGCTCTCCGCGAAATCCGCTGCCACCCCCTGTGACCTTCTCGTATGCATCCTGCGGGAACCCCGCCGTTCCGAACAGGAGTTTTCTTGTGTTTTCCCGCCTGTTATGCTATTCTTCGTGCATTAAAGAACCGGGAGGTTTTTGCTTCTATGCGCGCCATTGTTACAGTGCTTGGCAAGGACCGTGTCGGCATCATTGCCGGAATCTGCGTAGCCCTTGCCGGCCTGAATGTCAACGTTCTCGATATTTCTCAGACAATCCTGCAGGATCTGTTCACCATGAACATGCTGGTTGATCTGTCAGGCGCATCCGTTCCTTATTCAGAGATCGTCTCCGCTCTGGAAGCGGAAGGAGAACGTCTCGGCGTTTCCGTCCGTATCCAGCGGGAAGACATCTTCAATGCCATGCACCGGATCTGAGGCGGTATTATGCTGAGTATTCAGGAAATCCACGAAACCCAGGAAATGATCGACCGTGAGCACCTGGACATCCGTACGGTGACCATGGGGATTTCGCTGCGCGGCTGTGTCCACCCGGATGCCGCGACCGCAGCGGATCGGATCTATTCCCACATTTGCCGCCAGGCGGAACATCTGGTCCCTGTCTGCCGTTCCATCGAGCAGGAAATGGGAATTCCGATCGTCAACAAGCGCATCTCCGTGACTCCGGTTGCTCTGGTCGCCGAAAGTACCGGCGCATCGGATTACACGGTTTTTGCTGAAGCCCTGGACCGGGCCGCCAAGAGCTGCGGAATTGATTTTATCGGCGGTTTTTCCGCCATGGTCCAAAAAGGCTCGACGGCAGGGGACCGGATTCTGATGCGGTCCATCCCGGAGGCACTGGCCGCAACGGATTATGTCTGTTCCTCCGTCAATATCGGCTCCACGCGTGCAGGAATCAACATGGACGCCGTCCGGGACATGGGGGAGATCATCCTCGAAACTGCCCGGCGGACCGCAGACCGGGACGGAATTGGCTGTGCCAAGCTGGTCGTCTTCAACAATGCGGTGGAGGACAATCCCTTCATGGCCGGCGCATTCCACGGAACCGGGGAAGCGGACTGCGTCATCAATGTCGGCGTATCCGGCCCGGGCGTTGTCCGTCACGCTCTGGAACTGCTTTCGGAAAAGGAACCGATCGACGTAGTTGCTGAAACGGTAAAAAAGACCGCATTCAAAGTAACGCGCATGGGCCAGCTGATCGCGCAGGAAGCATCCCGCCGGCTGGATGTTCCTTTCGGTATTGTAGATCTCAGCCTTGCCCCGACCCCGGCTCCCGGCGATTCCGTTGCCCGGATTCTGGAAGCTATGGGGCTGGAATGCTGCGGAACACACGGAACCACGGCTGCTCTCGCCCTCCTCAATGACGCGGTCAAGAAAGGCGGCGTCATGGCTTCTTCCCAGGTGGGAGGCCTTTCCGGCGCTTTCATCCCGGTCTCCGAAGACGAGGGCATGATCGAGGCCGTCCGGGCAGGTACGCTCTGCCTTGATAAGCTGGAAGCCATGACCTGCGTCTGCTCGGTCGGTCTTGATATGATCGCCATCCCGGGGGATACTCCGGCCTCCACGATCTCCGCAATCATTGCGGATGAGGCGGCCATCGGGATGATCAACAACAAGACGACGGCTGTACGTGTCATTCCTGTCCCCGGAAAAACGGTCGGAGAGACAGCAGAGTACGGCGGACTGCTCGGAAGCGCACCCATCATGCCGGTCCATCCGGAATCCTCGGAAATTCTGATTGCCCGCGGCGGAAGGATCCCCGCTCCGATCAACAGCCTGAAAAACTGAAGCGTTCAGGGATGGCCGACGGCCATCCCTACTTCTATCGGACCCGTTTTCCCCATATCAGGCAGTTCTTGCGCTCTGTCCTGGGTCACCGATACAATAGCGGTATCCGGAATCCGTTTCATCATTTGGAAGAACAGGGGGGATGATTTGTGCCGATGCCAGGTATTCGCGGCATGGGGCCGCGCGGGTTTCTGACCGAAGAAGAGAAAAAATCTCTGCCGGTTGTCAATGCGAAGCTTCTCAAGCGGATTCTTTCCTATCTGAAACCCTATACCCTTCAGTTTCTGCTGGTTTTTGTAACGATCATCCTTGCCTCCGTTCTTGGCCTTCTTCCGAGTATCATCACAGGAAAAATCGTGGATGAGGCTCTCGGCGGAAAAAACCTGCAGCTTCTGATCCGCCTGCTGCTCGCCGCATTCGGTACACTGATTGCCTCTCAGGTCATCGGCGTTCTTGAGAATTACATCAATTCCTGGATCTCCCACCGGATTGTTTATGACATGAAGAACGAAATGTACCGTCATCTTCAGTTCATGCCGCACGCCTTTTTCACAACAGAAAAGCAGGGGGATATCATTACCCGGATGAACAGCGACGTCGGAGGCGTCGCTTCCGTAATTTCCGGAACTCTGACCAGCGCAGTCTCCAATTTCTGCGTTGTCGTCACCACCCTGATCGCCCTGTTCTCCATGAACTGGCAACTTGCCATCGTCGGGATTCTGGTAATACCGCTTCTCATCCTTCCGACCCGAAAAGCCGGCCGCACCCGTTACAATATCGCCAGTAAAACACAGGAAAAGCAGGATGTCCTCAACGAGGTGGTCACAGAAACGCTTTCAGTCAGCGGTTCCCTGCTCTGTAAACTGTTTACCCGGGAAGATATTGATTTTGCACGCTTTGAAAAGGCGAACGCCGAGGTTACCGCCTATTCTCTGAAGGAAGCCCGCAGCGGGACATGGTTTCGTGTTGTCATGGGAATGTTTGTGCAGGTCGGCCCCCTCCTGATCTATTTTGCCGGCGGCTATCTGATCATCCGGAACATTGATCCCGCTTTAACCGTCGGTACCATTACCGCTACCGTCGCGCTTGTCAACCGGGTTTACCGGCCGGTTGAAACGCTTTTGAACCTGCAGGTGGATTTCACCCGTTCCCTGGCCCTGTTTTCCAGAATCTTTGAATATCTGGACCGGATCAATCCCATCAAATCCATGGTCAACTGCAAAAAACCGGATATGGAACTCGCCGATATTGAATATCGTCATGTCGCTTTTTCCTATACGCCGGAAAAGCAGATCCTGACCGATGTCTGCTTCAAGGTTCCCGGCGGAAAAATGTACGCGATTGTGGGACCTTCCGGATCCGGGAAAAGCACAGTGGTCAACCTGATTCCCCGTTTGTATGATGTAAACTCCGGCAGCGTCCGGGTTGCCGGCATAGATGTTCGGGTGATCGAGCTTTCCTATCTGCGCAGAAACGTCGGCGTTGTAACCCAGGAAGCCTATCTGTTCAACGGCACAATCCGGGAAAACCTGCTTTGTGCTGCAGAAAACATTACAGAGGAGCAGATGATCGAAGCCTGCCGCGCCGCCAATATCCATGACCTGATCGCTTCTCTTCCGGATGGCTATGATACCGAGGTCGGAAACCGGGGCCTGAAGCTGTCCGGCGGAGAAAAGCAGCGGATCTCTCTTGCCCGGGTCATCCTGAAGGACCCGAAAATCCTGATTCTGGACGAAGCGACGAGTGCACTGGACTCCATCAGCGAAAACGCGATTCAGAATGCGCTCGAGCGGCTTATGAAGAACCGGACTTCCATCGTGATCGCCCACCGTCTTTCCACCATACTGGCTGCTGACCAGATTCTGGTTGTAAACGGCGGTGTCATTGCGGAGCAGGGCACCCATGAAGAGCTTCTCGCAGCGGACGGAATATACCGGCAGCTGTATGAAACCCAATTCTCCCGCGTCCTGGAAACCGTTCAGAACGAAGAATAGCCTGCCGCGGGGACTGGACTTCTCCCGCTGTTTCCGTTATTCTTCCTTTGGTCGGAGTCCGGTCTCTGCAACCGGACGGGATCATCATTGAGAAAGGAGAGACGGCAGGTATTTTCTTTATTCTGCCGTACGTAAAATGCATTTGAATTCCATGGTCTGCTGTGACCGCATTCTGGAAGCTAAGAAAAACGGGGAGCCGATCGTAGCGCTTGAATCCACGATCATCTCCCATGGCATGCCGTATCCGCGCAATGTGGAAACCGCTCTCCGAGTGGAGCAGACCGTTCGTGAGAATGGCGCCGTGCCCGCGACCATCGCCGTCATCCGCGGCGTTCCTACCGCAGGACTTTCCCCGGAGGAAATTGAATACCTCGGAAAAAAGGGATTGGCCGTTACCAAAGCAAGCCGCCGGGATCTTCCGATACTGGCAGCCCGGAAAGAGGACGGTGCCACTACCGTAGCCGCTACCATGATTATCGCCGCGCTTGCGGGAATCGAAGTGTTCTGCACCGGCGGAATCGGCGGAGTTCACCGCGGAGCAGAAACCACAATGGATATCAGCGCGGATCTCGAAGAACTGTCCCAGACTCCGGTTATGGTGGTCTGTGCAGGCGCCAAATCCATTTTGGACATTGGATTGACCCTGGAATATCTGGAAACCAAGGGGGTTCCGGTCATCGGCTACGGAACCAGGGACCTTCCCGCCTTTTATACCAGAAAAAGCGGTTTTTCTACAGATTATGAAATGGATACCCCGGAAGAGGTCGCCGCTGCATATCTGGCTCAGCGCGCGCTGGGCTATCCCGGCGGGATGCTCATTGCCAATCCGATCCCGGAAGAGTTTTCCATGGACAGTGACTATATCTCCGGAAAAATCGAGGACGCTCTCCGGTCTGCTCAGGAACAGGGGATCCGGGGAAAAGCCATTACGCCGTTCCTGCTTGATACCATCCAGAAGATTACCGGCGGCGAAAGTCTGGAAGCCAATATCCAGCTCGTTCTGAATAATGCGGCTGTTTCTTCCCGGATCGCCGTTGCGCTGGCTGAATCCAGATAATCTGCAGCCTTTTCCCTCTTTAACACTTCAGGCGGGTTTATCCCGCCTGATTCTTTTCTTTTACATATTCCCGGACCTGTTTCGCTACCAGATCCCGCTCCGGTCCGTATGTACATCCGTGCGGTGAATTTTCCAGAAACACAAGATCCAGGGAAGCGGTACGCGATGCATGCTTTTGCAGGTAGGCTCCGCTGGACGGTGCTACCTTGTTATCATATTTTGCGGAAAAAAACAGAACCGGGCAGGTCAGATTCCGGATTCCCCTGCGGAATTTCCGGACCAGAATATGCAGATCCTGCAGCTTTTTCGTGGAAAACCCGTTCCCGTACATCTGGCTGTAAGCGGGATCCGTTCCATGAAACCCGCTTTTTTCTTTTTTTCCATACCGGATTGTCGGAACGGCAAACCGGATCAGCCTTGCCAGATGCAGAAACATCTGCATCCGAACCGGCGCGCAGATCAGCACTGCTCCTGCCACCGGCCGTTCCCTCTCCTCCGCTACAATTCCGGAAAGAATCCCTCCGAGCGACAGTCCAATCATATAAATCCGGATGCATCCCGCTTTTTGAAGCCGGTCATATGCGCCTTCCGCTGCCGAAAGCCATTCCGTCCAGGAAGACTGGTCCATCGCCCGAACCGTTTTCCTGTGTCCCGGAAGCACCGGCGCAAGCACCGTATACCCCTCTTCAGCCAGTGCGTCTGCAACTACCCGGACATTTGCGGGGGTCCCGCCGATTCCATGCAGCACAACACACCCGGTCCGATCACCGGCACGGAAGAATTCACAGCTCAGATCTGAATCAAAATTCTGCGGTTCATCGAGCACGGTTCGATCCGGATGCAAATATTTCAGAAGATTGGCAATGAATCCTTTCATTATCACAGCAGCTTCCGTGTCTGAGAATAAACATCCCCGGAGCCAACTGTAACCACCATATCGCCAGGCTGGGCGTTTTCGTCCAGATATCTTCGGATCGCTTCAAAAGTTCCAAGATAAACGGCGTTGCCGCTGGTCCGGTTGATCGCATCCGCCATATCCCGCGCATGCACGGTCCCGTCATCCGTTTCCCTTCCGGGATAGATATCCGGAATCAGCACGGCATCCGCATTTTCAAAGCACTTCACCGTTCCGGTGAACAGTGTTTTCGCCCGTGTATAACTGTTGCACTGGAATACGCAGAAGAGTTTCCCGTGCGGCATATGGGAAGCAGCCTCAAGGGTTGCGGCGATTTCCGAAGGATGATGCCCGTAATCATGATAAATCCGGACTCCGTTCCGCTCCCCGTAGAATTCAAACCGTCTTCTGGTATTGGAAAAATCTTCCATTGCCGTACGGTACTGCTCGAAGGAAACTCCGAGCAGGTCCGCTACCGCAAAAGCTCCGACCGCATTAAGGATGCTGTGGGTTCCCGGAACAGACAGTCTGACCCGCCCAAGCGCCGACCCGTTCCGGACCAGATCAAAGCTTCCGTTCCCCTGCCTGTCAAAAGCAATCTCCCGGGCGGTAAACTCTCCGCCGTTCAGGCCGTATGTCCGCACTGTCTTTCCGGATTCTTCTGCAATCCGTTTGACGCGCGGATCATCCGTACAAGCAACCACGGTCCCTTTTTCAGGAAGCAGGGCAAGAAACTTCCGGAACGCGTCCTCAATCGCGTCCATATCCCGGTAATAGTCAAGATGATCGTTGTCTATGTTGGAAACAAGAGCGATCGTCGGTCTCAGTGTCAGGAAGCTTTCCACATATTCACATGCTTCCGTGATAAACAGGTCATGCCCGCCAATTTCCACGCCGCCTTCCAGAAAATCCACGTACCCGCCGACATGAACGGTTGCCCCAAGCCCGGCTTCCCGGCTGATCAAGGCCAGCATGGATGTGATCGTTGTCTTCCCATGACAGCCTGCAACTGCCACAACCTCCTGGTAATGGCCGGAAATCTCCCCGAGTGCTTCGCTCCGTTCAAGCTGGGGAATTCCCCGCCGCGCAGCCTCCTGCCGTTCCGGGTTCGTCTCCTTGATTGCAGCAGAATAGATAACCAGGTCCGCATCCTCCAGATTCTCCGCCTTCTGCCCGATCCGGTAGGGGATGCCGCAGGTATCCAGGACTTTTGTAAACTGGGTCTGCTCCCGGTCGCTTCCGCTGACCCGGTACCCGCGGGATTTCAGGATTCTGGCTATCCCGCTCATGCTGCAGCCGCCAATTCCGATCAGATGAATGTTTTTTGCTTGCTCAATTCGGCCCATATATGCCTCCGATTTTCCGTATCTTCCGTATTATAGAACCGTGCTGCGCTTCCCTGCAATGCACTCCTTTCCGTTTTGAAGGAGTCTCCGCTTATTCCTTCATTTTGGATCTGTCCGCCTGCGAATATTCCATGCCTGCATGTTCATTTTCTGTTCTTTCTTTATTCATATTCTGTTCTATTTTTCCACAGCCTTGGATCGCTAAAAACCCTTTAATCTCGAAAAATGTGGATAACACGGTGGATAATGTGGATAAAAGCGCGCTTTTTTATCCACGTTTATGTCTCTGAATATGCTGAATAAACTCTCAGAAATCTTTCCCAAAAATCCATCCGGATCCGGATTCATTTTGCAGGAGTCTGAATTTTCCCTTCAAAATGCCGTTCCTACGGTTTCTGATGCAAACCGACCCGCATTTTGCTATAATCGGCGTACAAAACTTCTGAACAGAAAGGGATTCCCCATGACCGACCTGATTCTCCGCGGAGTCCGTCAGCATAATCTAAAAAATGTCAGCCTTACAATCCCCAGGGACCGTCTTGTCGTTTTTACCGGGCTTTCCGGTTCCGGCAAATCCTCCCTGGCTTTTGACACCATTTATGCCGAAGGTCAGCGCCGGTATGTGGAAAGCCTCTCCTCTTATGCCCGCCTTTTTCTTGGCCAGATGGAAAAGCCGGATCTCGACAGCATTGAAGGGCTGTCTCCCGCCATCAGTATTGACCAGAAGGTAACCAGCCACAATCCCCGTTCTACAGTTGGAACGGTTACAGAGATTCATGACTACCTCCGTCTGCTGTATGCGCGCTGCGGCGTGCCCCACTGCCCGAAGTGCGGGCGTGAGATATCCCGGCAAAGTATTGACCAGGTCGTAGACCGGGTCATGGAACTGCCGGAAGGATCCCGGATTCTGGTCATAGCCCCATGTGTGCGGGGAAGGAAGGGGGAACACGCCAAGATCCTTTCATCCCTGCAGAAGGACGGATACGTGCGCGTCCGCATTGACGGAACGGTCTACAGCCTTCCGGATGTACCGAAACTGGAAAAAAATATCAAGCATACCATTGAGGCGGTCATTGACCGGCTCGTAGTCCGGGCGGGGATTGAAGGCAGACTGACCGATTCCTTCGAAACCGCATTCCGGCTCGGAGACGGTCTTGCCATCTGTGCGGTTGTAGACGGGCAGGAGATCCTGTTCTCCCAAAACTACGCCTGTCCGGACTGCGGAATTTCCGTCGAGGAACTGGCTCCCCGCATGTTTTCATTCAACGCCCCCTATGGAGCCTGCCCAACCTGTTCCGGCCTGGGAATACAAATGAAGCTGGACCCGGACCTGATCATTCCCGATCCTGGAAAATCCCTTGCGCAGGGGGCAGTGGATGCCATGGGATGGCGGAGCAGCGACGGGGATTCCATCGCAGGGATGTTCTTTTCCGCTATATGTGAACATTACGGCGCTTCCGTGAATACTCCCTTCAGGGACCTTCCGGAAAACGTCCGGAATGCGGTTCTTTATGGAACCGGTTCCGAAAAAATCGAGGTCCGGTATGACAGGGAGTTCGGCAAAGGCTCCTACAGTACAGTATTTGAGGGAATCATTCCCACCATGGAACGCAGATACCGGGAAACCACATCTGAAGCTGCGCGCCAGGAATATGAGGATCTCATGACCGCGACAGTCTGTCCGGACTGCCACGGAAGGCGTTTACGCCCGGAAAGCCTTGCCGTCACGGTCGGCGGGAAAAACATTTCTGAACTCAGCGACCTTCCGATCCGTGAAATCCGGTCTTTTCTGGATGCTCTTGTCCTGACAAAGACCCAGAAACAGATTGCGGAACAGGTGCTTAAGGAAATCTATAACCGGCTCGGTTTTCTGATCGATGTCGGACTTGGTTATCTGACTCTTTCACGCGCCGCTATGACCCTGTCCGGCGGAGAAGCGCAGAGAATCCGGCTCGCCACGCAGATCGGAAGCAGCCTGGTCGGCGTTCTCTACATCCTGGATGAGCCGAGCATCGGTCTGCACCAGAGGGACAATGCCAAACTGCTTAACACCCTGAAGCATCTCAGGGATCTCGGAAACACCCTGATTGTCGTCGAGCATGACGAGGAGACCATCCGCTCTGCAGATTATGTCGTGGATATCGGTCCCGGTGCGGGTGCGCACGGAGGCGAAATTGTTGCCTGCGGGACTCCGGATGAAATCGCCGCCTGCCCGGATTCCATTACGGGGCGGTATCTGTCCGGAAAGGAAACCATTCCTGTCCCCAAATCTCGCAGAGAGGGGAACGGAAAGTTCCTGACTGTCCGCGGAGCATGCGTGAACAATCTGAAAAACCTGACCGTTTCCGTACCGCTCGGAATGTTTGTCTGTGTTACCGGAGTCAGCGGGAGCGGGAAGTCAAGCCTGGTCAACGAAATCATCAAGAAAACTCTGCTCCGGGATCTGAACCGGGCCCGTACCCGTCCCGGAAAAGCCGATGCTGTGGAAGGCGTCTCCAATCTGGACAAGATCATTGACATTGACCAGAGTCCCATCGGCAGAACTCCGCGTTCCAACCCCGCAACCTATACAGGCCTTTTCGACCTGATCCGCGAGGTTTTCGCCTCCACGCCGGATGCCAGGATGCGCGGATACAGCAGCAGCCGCTTCTCCTTCAATGTCAAGGGAGGCCGCTGTGAAACATGCCGGGGAGACGGCATTCTCAAAATTGAGATGCACTTCCTTCCTGACGTCTATGTTCCGTGCGAAACATGCGGCGGCAAACGGTACAACCGGGAAACGCTGGAAGTGCGCTACAAAGGAAAAACCATTCACGATGTTCTGGAAATGACCGTGGAAGAAGCACTTGCCTTCTTTCATCCGCTTCCCAAGCTTCGCAGAAAGCTTCAGACGCTGTATGATGTCGGTCTCGGGTATGTCAAGCTGGGACAGCCAAGTACGCAGCTGTCCGGCGGCGAAGCCCAGAGGATCAAACTGGCGACGGAACTTTCCCGTCGGGATACAGGGAAAACTCTCTATGTTCTGGATGAGCCGACGACCGGCCTTCATGCAGACGATATCAAACGGCTTCTGCAGATCCTGAACCGGCTTGCGGATTCCGGAAGTTCGGTTCTGGTCATTGAGCATAACCTGGATGTAATCAAAACGGCGGACTATCTGATCGATCTCGGTCCCGAGGGGGGAGACGAGGGAGGTTGCCTTGTCGCCTGCGGAACGCCGGAGGAGGTTGCCCTGGTTCCGGAGAGTTACACAGGACAGTTTCTCAAGCCGATTCTTCAAGTATCGAAAACGGAGTAAACCATATGCTGACAAAATGGCGTATTCTTCAGTTTTCTACCATTCTTCTGCTGATCGGATTGCTGATGTTTCTGATCCGGATTGCCAGAAAACGGGGGATTATCTTTTCAAACAGGCAGGCTTTCTTTTTGATACTGGGCTGCGCACTGACCTATCATACCCTTCTGGTTTCAAGAATCTCCAATTTCAATCTCGGTGTCATCCTGCCTGCTTTTTTCGGACTTCCCCTGATTCTGCTTTCCTTTCTCCTGCCGCTGTTTGAAGCCGGAAAGCTGGTCTGGCTGAAATGGATGTACCGGATCTGTTATGGCACTGCCGGATGTATTTTTCTGGTCTGCGGAATCTGTATGCTTTCCGCAGCACATTCCGTCCGGAATGCAAAACAGGCAGACTGCCTGATCGTGCTGGGTGCGGCAGTGCATGATGACAGGGTAACCTGGGTCCTGTCCAACCGTCTGGATACTGCAGCGGAATACCTTGAACGGTTCCCGGATTCCCGATGCATCGTCACGGGAGGGCAGGGGAACGGGGAAACCGTTACGGAAGCTT
>JAEEGL016412519.1_pt1 | contig 18675 bp, 15 predicted proteins | sample 9134231 | NCBI WGS metagenome assembly JAEEGL01 (sample SAMN16246548, study PRJNA631951) | gut metagenome | biome: gut microbiome; feature: rumen; material: fiber-attached | host: Bos | place: Iran: Karaj | collected 2018-10 | reverse complement strand
TGCGAAAACCTTGTCATTTATGGCCCACACCTTCGTGATTTTATCACCAGGCACATATACACGGTTCGGTTTTTGAAGATTAAGATACTTGGTTACATATTTCAGGTTCGATTTCTTCATGTTTGAGTCGATTGCCTGTGCACGTCTTGCAGCATGAAGGGAATCAAGCACGATATGCCCCCATATGATTGTCGGTTTGAAATATTCCACCTCACCACCGAGCTTAAGCACGGTTTCCTTGTTCTTCTTGAAGATTGGGTGCTTGAAATACTTAAGGCTCATTTCCTTCAACGGTCTTCCAAGGATGTCACATCGTGTGATAATGAAATCCCAGTCGAAGTTCTCCGAGTTGTGACCCACAATTGTGTCTGGCTTGATGTCTGAAAGTATACTTATGAATGTTTCAATTGCATTCAATTCAGACTCATCTTTCTCTTCCTCAGTCTCGCCTTCAACTGATAATAGTTTTTCAAAACCGTGGTTTGTCCTTATACCAATCTGCTCAATTCTATGTATTTGGGGATTAAGACCTTGTGTCTCAAGGTCAAAGAAACACCTGTTAAGGTCGTTGTAGTTCTCATACCCCTTAAACAATCTCTTTCCAGTTGAAATCATGTATTGTTCAACTGGTGTGACTGTTATATAATCTCTATTTGAACTACCCTGTGTTTCACCTTTTTTCTTTTTATTATATATGGGGACGCCACCTTCACTGAAAAATTGAAGGAATCTCTGGTATGTCATTGGTTTCCTGGCGAAGAACATGAACTTATATCCGTCCTTGATTCTGTCGTTGCATTTGTCCTCATCGGATATATTGAGTTTCTTAACACCTATGCCATAATAATGCATATTTCTGCGCAGTTCATCCCTGTTTCCACCGAATAGACTGGTGGCCGCAGATAACTTTGCCCATGCAAATGGCTTGAAACCGTCTTTCTTGATTCTTTTCTCTCCCTTTTCGTTAACATAAATGATATTAACGAAATCACTCTGATAGTCACATTCAATGGTGATAATCCTCTCCATTGGGTCGCTTCCGTTAAGGAATGCATTTACTTCTTCTGTTGTAATATTACTAAAATCCATATACAATAAAAACTTTAAGGTTAGTTAAAGGCGCACAAGTGGCACCATCACATGCTTTGATACAAAAATATGGATAATGTTTGAGAAAAACAAATTTTTTTTAATATTTATAGAGAAAATAATTACCATGCAGATAGTTTCAGTACAACAGATAAGGAAAAGTTTCAGGGTTCATTATGGTATTGACTATTCACTTGAGACAATTCATGTAATGGCGAAAAGACTGGGATTCAGTCTTAGAACCATTGGTATGAAGAGGGGTTATGCTGCTAACATATATACGGAACTACAACGTCATTGGAAGGAATTCAATGAGTTGGATAAACGAATAAAAGAAAGGAAGAATAAAAATGAAAATGGGTTTAAACTTATAAATAAAGGCTATAACCCAGACAAATTCATTGAACCTGAAGGTAGGGTTGATTATGAATGGGAAAAAAACGAGAGTATAATCAGACGTGCGGTTACTGAATCTTTAAGAAAATTGTTAGGAGGAAATGTTTTATGATATTATATGCGAATAATGACAAAATAAAGAAAGTTTATATTGATGAGTCTAGGTTATTCTTAATTTCAGAGACTGGAGATTTGTATCCGAACAGCAAAGGAACGTTAGATTTCAGGATTGACCCAATTAAATTTGGGACAAAAACAACATCGGATTCAGAGAATCAATTTGCTGATACCAGGTTTTTTGGTACAAGAGATGATATATTAAAGGGTGATGGAACTATCAATGGTGCCTCATTGCAACATAATATAAGAGTAAAGCAATCAATCCTTAAAACATATAAAACAGCATTGAGCCTGATAAAGGGTAGGTCGAATGCCGCTCAATTGATAAAAGATAAATATACTGACACGAAATCTTTCAACACGGCAAAAAAATATGTTGAGAAAAAAGACATAGACCGAACCATAGCAGCAATAGATAGAACCAAGGCAGAACTGAACATGCTCCAAAGTCAGTATAAAAAGATATATCATTCAAAGGATGATAAGTTCAAACTGTCAACAGGAGAAAGCGTTCCGTCGTTAACCAGGTATAATGTAGGATTGGTTCCTGGTACCGACGTTAAAGTCATAGGGTTATTTAAATTCAGTAACTTTAATTTTAGTGATGCCATCAAAAACGGTAATTTAAGACAAGACGATTATGTTAGAGGTAAGTTAGGCATAAACAAAGATGAAATAGAAAGGAATGACAAGATTGGCGGGAAAGGTAGAGGTACATATAAAAAGATTAACGCAACATATGACAATGAAACTGTAACAAATCCATCAATTTCTAAGAATTTTTCACTTAATGGGATAGATTTATCAGCGTATGATAGCGATGATATGACAGCACAGAACAATATTGACCATTTTAAATATCAATATAACACAAGTTTTGATGAAAACGGAAATTCCGTAAATGACTATTCCACCGTTTCACAATTTATGGATAAGTCGATTATGGCAGCTTCCTATGCGTTAAGAAAGGAAGGCATTAATGTTGACTACATCTTAGCCGCCCCATCTTCATCGAAATACAATCATTATTATTGTATTAACTTGTCAAGAAAACTTGGTGTCCAATACAATCCTAGGTTCTTCACAAGAAATTTGGTTAATGTGAAATTTAATGAAGATGCATGTAGAAATGCTGGCATAGATGAATCGCTAATCAACAGTACCAAGAACGTAATAAAGAATGCAGCGATAAATGAGATTAGTTCATATTTAATGGATGAGGTCAAGAAATTCGTCAAGGAAAACTGGAAAATCATACAAACAATACCAATTGAGACTGGCGGTAAGCGTGGTGCCCCCGCAAAGAGGATAGGGTTTGGGCTGGCTTGTGAAATATTGAAGAAATATTGTTATTATGGTTTGTCCAACATTGGGGCATATAATAGTTCATCATCATTAGTTGGTAAGAAGAAATATCAACTTAACAAGTCTCACCATGTGGATAGTATTGGCAGTCCAAAAGCAACGAACCTATTTAAGTATTTGGTACATCACTTTGGGGAATATGTCAATACTTCTGACTCAGGGTTTGAAAATATGGAAACCATTGTGCCAATGTTGATTAACGGCATAATATCAAAAGGACTTAGTTTAAAGTTGCAAAGCATGATGAAACAAATGGTTAATATTGTCAATACGTATGAGAGCGTGCTGGTATCAGATAGTGGGTATCAATTATCTTATGCCAAGAAATTCAAAATAACTGATATAGACAAAAGATGCAGACCATTCATTAAAAACGCATATGTCGTCGCTGATAAAGAATTGGCGTATGCAGAAGATGATGAATTAGACGCACTTAGGTCTTCACTGCGAGGAAAAAATTTTTTGATTGTCGATGAAGATATGAATAGCGGAGGTACTTTAAAACTTCTAATCGAGGCCCTGAAAGACAAACCGATAGAGTTTGGCGGAAAAGGGTTAGAAAGGGTTTCCAGTGACCAAATAACTTGTTTAGTCAATTTGTGGACATTGTAAATTTACAACAAAAAAAGGGCGAGAATTTCAAGTTCGCCCTTTTTAATCCTTAACTAAATGTGACGAGTAAGAAATAATTACCGTTATCATCATTTATTTTGGCGGTGAATGGTGCATCCCAAGGCTTTATGCCTAACGACTCGCATACATTATCCTTAATCTCCATGCTTCCACAGTTCCATAACCCCTTTGATATGGGAATCTGTGTCTGCTTAACTGATGCGCCGTTCTCCATCGCCTTTCTAATTTCATTGGCAATCTTCTCTGGGTAATCTTTTGATTTTCTAATCATATTTTTTTTTGTCTTATACGTTTCATTACAAATATATGACTTATTTCTGAAATAACCAAATTTTCATTAAACTATTTTACTGTTTGCTTAGTATTTATAGTATAATACGAATAAATAAAGATGTTTATACAACCGAAACCATATCTAGATAAATTTAAAATAAGGCACCAATCATTTGGTGCCGAGAGAAGGCGTAATATGTCCAAAATCATACTTGAGAACCAGACATATTTGCCGAAACCAATAGAATACTCAGATATAGACCAGGAGATGTTCAACTGGGTTGACAAGAAGATTGACCTTGCATACGACGGTGTAAGGCTACCTACCTATAAGCTGTATTCAACGCAAAGACTGTCGGAATATACCCAAACATGGAACCAGACGGATGATTTTGGAAACGTAATCATGAACTTCAAGACCATTACGAGGGAGAATAATCCGCAGAGGGGTGATATTAATGGTGGTTACTTCAACATACCAGGACATAAGGATTTTGCTATGTATTATGTCCCAGTCCTACAGGAGAACGGAACGGAGGCATATGACAAATACACGATGAAACAGCCGTTCGGGGTCAATTTCATATATTCAATCTCAATTATCACCAATAAGATGGAGGTGCTGAACGAGATGAACGAGAAGATGCACTATGAATTCAATGCGATAAACTGTTATATTGCACCTAACGGACATCCGATGTCAATGACCCTTGAGGATGTGTCCGATGACTCTGAATACACAATTGATGACAGGAAGTATTATTCTCAGACATATAAAGTGAAGGTAAGGGGTTATATCATCAGGAAGGAGGATTATAGCGTGGAAAGGATACCTTCAAGGTTTGTGATAGGAACCCACGATTCGGATGCGGCTGGAATCGTTAATAAGAGGGGGAGGAACAGAGATAAGGAAGACAGGGTGGATTTCTTTAAGGAAGATTATGACGATGTAAGGAAATTTGAACTTGAAACAATGAAAAACGACGACAATTGTTTCATAACGATAGTGGAAGAGATTGAAAAACCTACAAATATCCTGAATGAGCCAGAACCGAACGATGATTGTTGCATAAACGGTCTTCCAAGATACAGGTACAAGACCGTAAAGGTTATCATGGGATTCGATGAGTGCACCCTTGAGATGTCGTTCGAGATGGACAAGAAAATAGTCATTGAGACCGTTGAGACGACAAATGTACACGACTTCCGAATATTTATTAATGACGAGTTAATGGACCTGGACAATGAAATCACGATTCTGAAAGGTGACAGGGTTCTTGTCAGGATTTCAAGGGAGGATATTCACGGAACATCCGAGTTCATACTTGTAGGTTACGACCCAGATTCCGTCATTGACAGTGAATTCATAGCAGAAACATCGTTGGATGAACCGTTTGACGAGGAACATATACTGGTGGAACCAAGTGAGGAATAAAAAAATGGGTTACGTGCCTGTTATCCCGTAAATAATTTTACTGAATTGTTTGATGATATGAAACATACCATAATTTTAAAAGAATCGGAATTAAAACAAATAATCTCTAAGACCGTTAGAAAAGTCTTAAAAGAAACAATATCATGGGATGATATTAGAAAACATAACATAAAAAAGGACTTTGATTGGGATGGGTCATATATTAATTATGGTGAAGATATCCCATGGGAAAAGAAAAGAAAAGACATTATTTTGGCAATAAAAAGGTCATTTCCGTTTCAGCCGCAAAGTCAACAGGATATAAGCATCAATAGATATGGTGATATAGCATTTATAAGCCCATTTTCTTCCGATTGTAAGGAATATTTATATTCTGTTAAACCTGATGAATTGTGGGAAGTAATAGAGGAGCTAAAAAATACAAGTGATGGGTATGAGTTCCTATTAGAAAAAAATGGATATATCGTATATGTAAGACAGCATAACGACTTTTGGTATTAAATAAACATACCCATTTTGTAATAATAATGACAATCTGTGTCTTATGAATGGCTAATCATTTGGATTAGCCATTTTTTCTTTATTTTTTATAGAAAAAGATGAATTATATTTATATTACGGAGGCAATGACGGTTGAGAAACTGTTGTTGGAAATCGATTCAAGATTCAAGTTTGACCTTTCATTCAATGATGAGTTAAAACTATACAATTATCTCAAGGAAATCGGGAATCTGACCAATTTTTTCTTTTATATCCAGGATGAATTCTCAAGGAGGTACCCAGATAAGGAGAAGGTGAAGGCATATAACAGGAAACTTATGTCGGAGAAGATAGAGTTTGACCTTTCAGGTGCTGAAGACTTCATTGACCGTATGCTTGAAGAGGCTGACGACAAGGAGTTTAAGGATACTGTTCTTAAAAATCGTTTCTGGAGAAGTGAAAATTATGGCTCCGTGTAACCATATTGGGGATATTTTTTACTAGGGAAAATGAATTAATGGATTACATCAGATATTTATATAATATAAAATGAATAATAAAATATTTAGATTAAGAAAATATGGCAAAAAATAATTATTCTTCTGCCAGAGGCGTACACGTTAGCCCTGGCATTTACACTGCCGAGATAGATATCAACTACGCTATCCGTAGCCTTGGTATCACCACTCTCGGTGTTGTGGGTGAAACATTGAAAGGTCCTGCTTTCCAGCCAATGGATATTGCCAACTGGAGGGAGTTCCAGGATGTTTTTGGTGGTACAAGCACGGAAAAATTTAAGGGTAGCCAGTATCCGAAGTACGAGTTACCTTACATCGCTAAGTCATATTTGAGTGAGAGTGAACAGCTTAAGGTTGTTCGTGTTCTTGGTCTCAGCGGTTACAACGCTGGTCCTGCATGGCTTGTTACGGCAAGCAACGGTAGTGGTAAGAGACAAGCTGTCGCACTGCTCCGTTCAAGGGGAACTTACAAACCTTACGAAACTGGTACTACTGATGTATGTACCTGTGAGCCATCGAAATACGATTCACTGAGGTATTATGTGGGAGAACCGTTGCCAGACACAACAACCACGGACTGTCTTAGGAAGGAATATAACCTTGACGCACTTGACATCAAACCTTACATTCCAATCAGCAGCGACGGTGATGAGTGTGACGGATATGAGATAGGTGCTGGTGAAGGAAGTATGAATATTTCACAGTACAACCATGGAAGATTCAAGATTGTGGGTGTATACGGTTCACATACATCTGGAGATGTGGCTACGATTATGGAAAAAGAGACAAAGACAGAGGAAGACTTTAAAAATGGATATTTCGAATATCCAGTGTCACTGAACCCATTCGATAAGGAATACATCCTTAATGTGCTTGGAACAAAACCTTATGACGGAGACGCATATGTATTTGTCGAGAGCCTTTATGACGTTGCCCTTGACCAGGGTATTGCAGAGGGTGTGCTTGACCACATTGACGACAAGCTGACGAAGTATCAGGTATATCAAACCGCTGACTATTGCCACCATGAGCCTGTTATGGGTCTTCTTACCAAACCAGTGCCATCGCTCAGGAGAAGGAATGTTGGAGAAAGATATCTTGCTGACGCCAATTCTGTTGCTCTTGGTATTACTTGTGTCGCATATGACTATAAGACTGGTAAGGTTGCCAATGTGGATACTGATAACAACCCAGTTCAAGAGGTAGTAGAGGTTGGCCAGATTTACACTGTCAAGCAGTATACTACTGCGGATGGTAAGAGACACTACTACTATGCCTATTATACCAAGGATAGTGTTAAGAGATTCATTGATGAGTATGCATCAAAGAACAAAACGCTTGACCCAACTAACCTTTATGGAAACCTGTTATATGGTGGAACGAAGGGAATGGATGAGGCATACAAGTTCGATGATATTAAGGCAAAGGAAGTGTGGGCCACGCTCGTACTCAATACCTATGACGGCCTGTATTACAGGATGAACGAGGATAAGACAGATGTCGCATATGTTGAGCTCGACCTTAACGACTACAAGTCCGCTTACAGATATGCATCGACTCCTTGGATTGTGTCCAACCTTAAGGGTGACCATGACCACGTTGAAATCAACAGACTGTTCAGGTTCCACACCATTTCGGACGGTAATGGCTCCAACAACGAGGTTAAGATTTCCATTGAGAACATCCGTCCTGACGAAGGAACGTTTGATGTTGTTGTAAGGAGAATAGACGACGGTGACGAGTCAATCGTTCCTCTTGAGAGGTTCAGCCGCTGTAACATGACCCCTGGCGATTCGAACTACATCGCTTACAAGATTGGTTCTTTCGACGGAGTGTATGAGACCAAGTCAAAGTATATCACTGTTGAGGTGAATGATTCAACCGCTGCAAGGATGTCTGTTCCTGCTGGTTTCCTCGGCTATCCTATTCCTAACTATGGCGGATTACAGATTAAGGACAATGAAACGAATGACAACAGCAACGTTACGTTCCCGACAATTGCATATAACAGGTTCTTCGACCCAGACATCAAGAACAGGAAACAGTACTTCGGCCTGTCTTCATGGGTTGGCGTTGACATCGACAACTTCATGTTCAAGGGTAATAAGGCATACATAAACAATCCTGACTTCATGTCTAATGGTTTCCATCTTGACTCAAGGCTTGACGAAACAAACGGAGGCCTTGCATCAAGCGGTATTACCGTCGATGGAGAGCATGGCTACAAGTTCGAGTGTGTGTCAACCAATTCAAGGACACAGACCCTTACAGAGCCTCCTATCATCGGTACCGAGGAAGAAATGTACGGCTCAATCTATGAATATGTGAACCTCCGTAAGTTCACACTGTACTTCTACGGTGGTTTCGACGGATGGGACGATTACAGGGACCAGAGGACCAACACCGATGAATACAAGATGTCACAGTACAAGGGATTCATCAATCAGGGAAGCGGTGAAGGCTATGCATTCAACAGAATCAAGGACCCATCATTGCTTAAGCTCAACCAGAACGGAATCACATCTGACTGGTACGCATATCTTTCTGGTATCAGGCAGTTTGCCACTCCAGAGGAAACGGACATCAACGTGTTCGCAACACCAGGTATCGACTACGTGAACCAGAAACTCCTTGTTGAGGAGGCTATTGAGATGATTGAGGAAGAGAGGGCTGACAGTATCTATGTGGTTACAACCCCAGACAAACCTAGCGGTGCTGGTGACTATGTGGATGAGATGTACACCCCAGACGACGCTGTCGCAAACCTTGAGGATTCAGAGATTGATTCCAACTACACATGTACATATTATCCTTGGGTTAAGTATCTTGACGTGGATAACAACCAGTACATCTACCTGCCAGCAACGAAGGATGCCGTAAGGAACTTCGCACAGACTGACAACACCACATGGCCTTGGTTCGCACCAGCAGGTATCTCACGTGGCTCAGTCGACTGTGTGAGGGCACACTTCATCACGAAGCTTGCTGACGAGGACGTACTGTACGACGGAAGAATCAACCCAATTAAGACGTTTGCGAGTGACGGACCAAAGATTTGGGGTCAAAAGAACCTCCAGATTAACGAGTCACAGCTTAATCGTATTGCTGTACGCAGGCTGTTGCTCAGGATGAGAAAACTGATTGCAATCTCCTGTATCGGTCTCATCTTCCAGCCTAATGACCCAACGGTCAAACAGTCGTTCATATCAACAGTTACTCCAATCATGGAGAACATCAGGAGCAACAGGGGTATCTCCGACTTCAGGATTGAGGTTAATGACACTGTTGAGAGTCGTGAACGTAGGGAACTTCCTGCGAAGATATACTTTAAGCCATATAACGCATTAGAGTACATTGTAATCGATTTTATTTTGACACCTGAGGGTATTTCATTCGACGATATTTAATTGATTATCAAGTACTTACATAAAATGGTAAACATTGAAAAATGTTTACCATTTTTTTATTAATTTATTTGTGATTTCCATACATACCTTAATAGTCCGCAATCCCATATTTTAAAATAACCAATTTTTTCAGTAAGTTCTGTTTCAGATAGGTTTTCATCATATCCATATCTTCTCGCTATTATTTTTTTTCTGAAATTAAACTTATGTATCCTTTCTGTTGGTTTTGAACTATTTACATATCTATATTGAGGTTTCAACACGGAATCAAGTTTAAACCCTATCTTTGTATATAGATTTTTATTTCTGTCAACCGTCCATCTTAAATCAGCATACGACTTAACGATTTTCGGTTCATATTTCTTAACAAAGAATGAAAACAGTTTTCCACCTACACCAGGGCATCTTCGTTGGATGTCGGTAGCAAACCTATTAAGAATCCATTGTTCTCCATCCCTCTTGAATGTCATGACCCCGACAAGTGCAGTTGCATCAAAACATCCGATTGATACACTAGAACCTCTATAACCCTGGATGTGGTTTTTATTTATAAATTCTTTTGCTGTCTTTTTATCAATTTCCCTAACTTCACATTTTCTTGCCATTGATACTGGTAGATTCTTGTTCATATTCAATAGTGAACGTATTTTTGATAATACAATTTCTTTTGAATTTATATATTCATCTTCAAATATTTGTATTAATTTAACACCCTTTTCATTTGACTTTTCTGTTTTTGTCAGGTGGTAGTTCCTATTTCTGAATTTTTCCGAATGCCATCTTAATCCGTTGTATTCTATACCTATTTTTAATGAAGGGACAAATATATCTATTTCATAACCATCAAGTATCGTTCTGTTTGAATGTTCCACATTTTCATTTCCAACTAATGAACACACGTATTCATAGATTTCATTTTCTGCCTTTGATTCAATAAGTCCGCATTTAGGGCAACCATGACCGTGAAGATGGTCGTATGGTTTTTGCCAGAACTCTCCGTGTTTTGGACATATAATTTTTACTTTATCCTCCATTTTGGTATATTTGGTATCTACGTATATATATCTGTCTCCATATATGTCCCTGGCCCTTCTTATAAATTCATCATTACCGATGTTCCGTTCCGCAGCCCTTTCATTTGCCGCACATTTCGGACACCCTTGACCTAGAATATGCTTTGACGGTGTCTGCCAGAACTCACCATGCTCTGGACAAATTATGCATACCTTTTCGTGCATCTTTTTATAATGAACATTAGAGTAGTCATATTTATTCCCGTGTTTCTCAATAAACATTGACACGATTTCATCTGTATTAAGCCCTCTTCCGTGACATTTAGGGCACCCTTGACCACTTAAATGTGCCGCTGGTGTCATCCAGAACGTTCCGTGTTCAAGACACAGTATAGGGACCTTTGTCGTTGCGTTCACATATGACTTTTTGTCATATACGTATTTTCCATAGTGAATTTCATTTGCTTTTGCAATAAATTCGTCAATATTACTCCTGAAGGCATCTCCTCTCCTTATATTCGCACACTTTGGACAACCGTTTCCTCTCACGTGCGCTTGAGGTGTCTGCCAGAACTCACCATGCTCTGGGCAGATAATACACACTTTTGTCAAACTGTCAACATAATCAACTTTAGTGTAATCATATTTATCACCATGTCTTTTTTCTGCCTTTTCTATGAACTTTTTTCTCTTGTCAATCATATTATGTTCCATTTATGAATATAAATACTTTACAAGTATATAGAAAAAATTTCATAAAAACAAATTTTCTGCGTAAAAAAATCGAAATACTTGTATTTATATTAAAAAAATAACGAAAAATAGTATTAAATAACTAAACTTAAAATAGTATTATCATGAGTGACCTTTTAATGAAGATGCCATTAAATTACGAACCACTTCGTAAAAATAGATGGCTATTGAGATTCCCCGCTGACCTTGGAATTCAGGAATGGTGGTGTGAAAGTGCAAAGCGTCCAAGTATAAAGCAAGAGGGTAAGGCCATTCCTTTCCTCAACACGGAAACATACGTTGTTGGACGTTATACTTGGGATGAAATCCAGGTAACTTTACGTGACCCAATCGGGCCTTCCGCTTCACAGGCGATTATGGAGTGGGTGCGTCTGCATTCAGAGTCTGTCACTGGTCGTCAGGGCTATGCAGCAGGCTACAAGCGTGACGTGGAACTTGAAATGCTTGACCCGACGGGTGTTGTTGTTTCAAAATGGATTTTGAAAAATGCGTTCATTACGAGTGCGGATTTTGGTGACCTTAACTACTCTCAGGACGACCTTGCTACGATAAACATCACACTTCGTATGGACTACTGTATCTTAGCATACTAATAATCAATTAGTTACAGAGATGGCAAAAAATGTCAGGATTTTCTTAAGTCCTGGCATTTTTTTTTTATTTAAGTGGATATTTATTTATGTAATAACTTGGTTTTTAGAGGAACTTTTCATATATTTGTACTATGAGCAGGAAGAAAATAGATTTTGAGGAAAGGGCCGTTGCCGTCCACGGGAATAGGTATGATTACAGCCAGTCCGTATATACTGGCATGCATAAGAAATTAACGATAGTGTGTCCGATTCACGGACCGTTCGAACAGGAGGCGCATAGTCATCTTAAAGGACAGGGGTGTCCCAAGTGCGGGATTGAGTCGAGGTCACGTAAAAGAAGTGACACGAAGGAAACGTTCATTGAAAAGGCCAGGAAAGCACATGGTGACAAATATGACTATTCAATTGTTGAATATTCTGGAAGCCAGAAGAAGGTCAGCGTCATATGCCCAAAACACGGTGTTTTTTCAGTGAAGCCATATCTTCATATTCAGGGGCAGGGGTGTCCTGGGTGTTGGGAGGAAAGGAGGAAGTTTAACAGGCTTAAGACGACTGAAGAATTCGTGAAAAAGGCAAATGAGATACATGAAGGGAAATATGACTATTCAAAGGTTGAATATGTCAACAATTCGGCCAAGGTATGCATTATATGCCCGAAACACGGAGAGTTCTGGCAGACACCAGATTCTCATTTGGCAGGATGTGGATGCCCTAAATGCGGAATAGAAAAAACCCATATTCTGATGAGCAATGATGAATTCATAGAAAAGGCCAGGAAGGTTCATGGTGACAAATATGACTATTCAAACGTGGAGTATAACGGCCCGTTTAATAACGTCAGGATTATATGCCCGAAACACGGTGAGTTCTTACAGAAACCAGCTACGCATCTAACTGGTTGTGGATGTCAGAAATGCGGAGTTACGGAATCAAAATGGGAAAATGAAGTGTATGATTTTGTACATTCATTGTGTGATGATGCGATAAATAATGATAGGAGTATGTTAAATGGAAAGGAGATAGACATATTTGTACCTTCAAAGTCGATAGGCTTTGAGTGTGACGGACTCAGGTGGCACAATGAGTTGCACAAGGATAAGAACTACCATCTTGATAAGACGAAATCGTGTAAGGAAAAGGGGATAAGGCTAATACACATATTCGAGGATGAGTGGGGTGAGAAGAAGGATATTGTTAAGAGTAGGATTAGGAACCTGCTTGGTATGACAGAAAGGACTGTTTATGCGAGAAAGTGCACAATAAGGGAGGTCCCTGGTGCCGAAGCTTTAAGTTTCATGAATGAGAATCACCTTCAAGGAAAGGTTCCGTCTAAATATTATTACGGGTTGTATAATGGTGATGAATTAGTATCGTTGATGTCATTTGGATTTAAGAGGAAAAACCTTGGCAGCACTGTGAAGGAAGGCGAGTTTGAACTTCTTAGGTTCTGTAACAGGAAGGACACGAATGTCGTCGGTGGGGCAAGCAAACTATTGAAATATTTCCTTAAAAATGAAAACCCTCATGAGGTAATATCATATTGTGATTTAAGGTGGAGTGACGGTTCATTGTATGAGAAACTCGGTTTCACACTTGACCATGTATCACAGCCCAATTATTTCTACGTTGTCGGCAATAGAAGGAAAAACAGGTTTAACTTCAGGAAGGATAGGCTTATTAGTGAGGGATACGATGCAAGCATGACTGAACATGAGATAATGCTTAGCAGGAAAATATATAGAATCTATGACTGTGGAAATTTCGTCTATAAGCTGAAAAATGTATAGTGATTGGATATTTATTTAGAAAAAACAAGTTTAACATGATTAGTAACGATAGATTAAGCAAGATACTCAGGGAATCAATAGACAGGTTGCTGACCGAGTCGATTCCTTCTGAAAGGTTGTCCGATTTTTTCTCACAACACGGTGGCGTGAACAGGCAATATCCGCAAGACGGACTCGGTGATGTGACTGATGACCAGATTGTCAGCATGTATACATATGACACAATACATGATGCTGAGAACTCAGCCTGGAAAATGAGGAGGAACCCAAAATACCGTGAATTCTTCCCATGTGTATATACCGCAAATGACGGCACGTCAGTTGTTACGTTGTTTGACAGGAATAAGGTTAAGACTGGGCATAATTGGGGAGGTGAACATTTCAATAAACTAAGTGATAGAATATGGAGAGATGACCACGACCCAAACGCAAAGAACCAAAAGAATGATGTGTATTATTATGGCGGTGGAAAACATGTACCGACCAACGACTTTGGACTTAGGACTAATGCAAATTATAAGGGATTATTGAATGACCTTGAAGGCGCAAAAGAAAGATTTAAGGATTATTACACACCAAAGGCACCACGTGATGACAGGGGAAAGTTCAAGAAGTTCTTTGGAATTGATAAACCAAAGGCACCCACCAAAGCTGACATAGAAGCTGGAATACAAAAGGGTGATGATGAGTATAACGCTTGGAGAGACAGGGAACATAAACACATGAAAGACTACCTGAACAATCACTGGAGATGGCACAGAAGAAGTGTTAAGGACGGTCCAAGAAAATGGTAAAATATATGGGTGAACCAATCAAGGTTCGCCCTTTTATATTATATAATATATATTATAATAATTAATTAATAATTTTATATATTATATATAGAGTAGTACCTTATATGTATAGGGAGCTATACAGAATAAACCTATCAATATATTGATTTTTATTTATATTTAATTATTTTTTAAAGAAAAGTATTATGTTAGATATAGTAGTACCTTGTCTTAAACAAGACCGTAGCATATTGGAGAGGTCTTTATACGGCATTTTCGAAAACGTTGAGGATGGAGTCGGAAATGTATTCATCTTATCTGATTCAACAGATGGTTTCGATAAAATAATATCAACATTTGGTGACAAAGTAAGTATAATTGATGAAAAAGAAGTTGTCGGATATCCAAAGGATGATGTGATTATAAACAATTCATCAAGAAAGGGGTGGGTTTATCAGCAACTGCTTAAACTATCATCAGATAAGATTGTATCCACCGATAATTTTGTCGCAATAGACGCAGACCATGTGCTTATCAAGCCACATAGGTTTGTAGACGGCGATAAATTCAATTTTTATGTCTCAAAAGAATTCCATAAGCCATATTTTAACTGTATAGACAAACTTTTTGGTGGTAAATACCAAAAAGAGGTGAACGAATCGTTCATAAGCGATAAAATGGTCTTCAATAAATCCATTTTATCTTCAATGAAGTCTGAAATTGAGGAAAATCACGGATGTTCGTGGGATAAAGGCATTTTCAAGTGTTATGACAACACAAGTTACTGTGGATTCAGTGAATTTGAGACATATGGTACTTATTTTAAGGCAAATTACAACGAAAAAATGAATTTAATTCCAGATGAAAGGTTCATGTATATGTATAGAAACCTTGAGACGATGAATTATAACATGATAAAGGATAATTTCAAACAATTCAAGTCTGTAACGCTATTCAGGCTTGCAAAATAGACAATATTATGGATAAATATGTTTTAATTACTGGAGTCGCAGGACTCATTGGTTCAAGAATGGCTGATTGGATTCTTGAAAACAAGCCAGAATATGGCGTAATTGGTGTTGATAACCTATTTGGTGGTTATATGAGTAATGTTGATGATAGAGTTATCTTTTTTCGAAGAGACATTTCAGAAAAGAAACTAAATGATATTTTTGAAGAATATCCAATTGAATATGTATATCATTTTGCTTGCTATGCTGCTGAGGGTCTTTCTCCATTTATTAGAGGTTTTAATTGGAAAAACAACGCAGTATCAACGGCAAATGTCATCAATTGCTGTATTGAATATGATGTTAAACGACTTGTTTATACATCTTCAATGAGTGTATATGGTCACGGAAATGGTACTAACGATAGGTTTGATGAAAACGACACGCCTTGTCCTGTTGACCCTTATGGTATTTCAAAATATGCCTGTGAGATGGATATCAAGGTTGCAGGAGAACAGCATGGGCTTGATTGGTGTATTATAAGGCCACACAATGTTTATGGAAGAAAACAAAATATATGGGACAAATATAGGAATGTATTGGGTATATGGATGTATCAGATTTTACACAACAAACCAATGCTTATTTATGGAGATGGAGAACAGACAAGGGCATTTACTTGCGTGGATGATATTTTAGAGCCGTTATGGAATGCCGCAACGAAGAAAGAAGCATCGAAAGAAATTATTAATCTTGGAAATTCAAGGGGTTATTCAATTAACAACGCCGCTGAAATACTTTGTAGGATAACTGGATATAATAATGTAGAGCACAAAGAGTCAAGGTTTGAGGTTAAGAATGCAGTTCCTACATTTGAAAAGTCTGTCGAAATACTTGGCTTTAAGGATAATACAAGCTTTGAAGATGGTCTTAAGGATATGTGGGAATGGGTAAAGGAACAACCAGATAGGGAACAATATAAGTGGGGAAGTTATGAAATAACAAAAGGTTTATATTCGTATTGGAAATGACAAGGGAAGAACTGATAAGGAAAGCAAAGTATATTCAATTTCCATTTTTTGGGAAATATAAAGAGTATGACGTAAATTGCATACATAAACTACCTTATCATGGAGTATGTGATGTTTATGGTAAATGGAAAGTTAACGAACATCATTTTACTACTGAATATCACAAAAAGTATGTTATACCATTACTGTGCGAATTACTTGAACTTACATTTAATCCGAACGATTTTATTTTAATAGAAAGAAAACATAGAGATTTTGACATCTCATTTTTGAAACCTACAAAAGAATATAAATATGAAGTGTATGGGTATACTAGAAATGAACACTTTTACGACTTGTCCTTCGATGACATAACAACAAACAATTCAACAAAAAAAGATATAACGGAATACCATAGATTATACAAATATGGGCATGAGTGTTCCAGATTAATCAACAAAACAATAAATAATGAGAGAAAATTGTTTATTAGCGGGGACTCACAACTAATACCAGATATACCATTTCTATCTTGTTTTTTTAAAGAAGTTTGGTTTTTTGATAATAGAGAGAAAAACATATTAAAAGACAAATATAACGAATATGATTTCAGTGATGTCCTTATAGAATTAGGATATGGTACATACAATGATTACATGGTTAAAAATTTTATGTAATGAGAAATAAAAGAGAAATAAACAGCATACATGTATTTTATCGGATATCTGACAATGGTTTCAAGAATAAAATAAAACCGTTATATATCACAAAGGAAAATTGTCTTAGGAACGCACTTGATGTTTTCAAGGGTAATGATGTGTTTTTCCATGTATATGTAGACAAAGTGATAGAGGAAACGGATAAGATGATTCATAGACTTTGTGATGGTAGGAAGAATACAAATATAGTGAACATTAATTGTGGAAGTGGCGGATTCTCATTCAGGGTCGTCTATGAAGAGGCATGTAAACTGAACGATAACGACCTTGTATATTTCTTGGAAGACGATTATTTGCATATACAAGGTTCGTTGGACGTATTGAGGGATGCGGCAAAGTGGAATTATACTGATTACATCACATTGTATGACCATCCTGACAAATATGATAATAATACTGGTGTTAATAGATTTTGTAAGGACAAAGGGGAAAAGACGACAGTTTTTAAGACAGATTTATCACACTGGAAGGTTACTAATTCAACAACAATGACGTTTGCGGCATTTGCAAATGTATTGAAGCGTGATATTGCTGTTTTTTGGAAGCACACACAAACAGGTTATCCCTATGATTATAATATTTTTAGAGAATTGAGTGGAAACGGAAAATGGGATGTATTGTCAAGCCCTATACCAACATTGTCAACACATGGAGAAACTAAATTCTTAGCGCCTTTTATAAATTGGAAATATATATCTGAATTATGAAAAAAGATTGTTGTGTAGCTATTATAACACATAAGGAAAAGTTAGAGGGGAATGACTTATGGTCATTTGAGAAGACTATAAGGGTATTCTCTCAAAGAAGGGACATTAAACTGATAATACCAGAGAATGTTACCACTTCTTTCTATGAGCGTTACTCTGATTTTATTGACATACAAAAGGTCAGTACGGAATGGTTGGACAGTTTAAGGTCTTACAATGAGATGTGCTGTACTACAGAATTCTATGAAATGTTTTCTGGTTATGAATACGTGCTTATATGTCAAACGGACGTGTTTATTTTCAAGGATGAACTTGACTATTTCATGAAACTTGGATATGATTGGTATGGTGCCCCATGGCCACATTTAAGGGATAAAGTAGGAAATGGAGGTCTTTCTCTCAGGAAAGTTTCAAAAATGAGGGAAATTGTTGAGAACAATAAATTCAACCATGAAAGCATAGGAGGGTCGGAAGATACCTGGTTCTGTATAAACCATGAAGATGAATTGAACATCTGTCCTCTTGATGTCGCCTGTAATTTTTCGTTGGAGAACATAAAGGATGAATATTTGGAATATGTGAATGATTTACCTATGGGTTTACATAGCAAATACACATATCACCTGTGGGATGAGGACGGTAGGAAGTTTATGG
>JAEEGL011061654.1_pt1 | contig 18675 bp, 17 predicted proteins | sample 9134231 | NCBI WGS metagenome assembly JAEEGL01 (sample SAMN16246548, study PRJNA631951) | gut metagenome | biome: gut microbiome; feature: rumen; material: fiber-attached | host: Bos | place: Iran: Karaj | collected 2018-10 | reverse complement strand
CCTACTTGTGAAATTATTGGTGAATATGATTTAAATAAAGTAGGTAATTATAAACTTAAAATGGAAGCTAGAGACTTTAGTGGTAATACTACAACTAAAGATTTTTTGCTTAAAGTAATTAAACCAAAGAATTCTAGTAGTGGTTCATATACTATTCCATTTAGTTCTTTATATAATCAATATAAAAATGCAAATACTACTATAGGTATTGATGTATCTAAATGGCAAGGAGATATTGATTATAAATTAGTTAAAGAAGCTGGAGTAGAGTTTGTATTTATTAAACTTGGTGGACAAAATGGTATTGATGGTGAATATTATTTAGATCCTAAGTTTGAAAAAAATATTAAAGGATTTCAAGATGTTGGTATTCCTGTAGGATTATATTTCTATTCATATGCTAATAGTGTTTCTAAAGCTAAAGAAGATGCTTTATGGGTAATTGATCAAATAAAAGATTATGAAATATCTTTACCAATTGCTTTTGATTGGGAAAATTGGTCTAAATTTAATAGTTTTCATATTAGTTTTAATAATTTAACAAAAGCAGCTGGGGTATTTATTGATACTTTAAAAAATGAAGGTTATGATGGTATGTTATATAGTAGTAAGAACTATCTAGAACAAATATGGTTAGAGAACAACTATACTATTTGGCTTGCTCATTATACTAATAAAACAGATTATAAAGGTAATTATAAGTGTTGGCAAAGAACTAGTTCAGCTAAAATACCAGGTATTACTGTCAATACAGTAGATTTTGATATCTGTTATAAGTAAAAAAGGAGGAATATGGGGAACTATATAGTTGAAGATGATATTAGAGATTATCGTTTTCCTAGTGTAAATAAACCTAAAAAGAATAATAATCTTAAGTATATAACTCTTTTTGTTATTATAGCGGCGTTTATTGTATTAATTTTTGGGGTAATCATTATTAGTAAAAGATATATAAGAGATGAATATACTAAACTAGAAAAAGATATGGCTTTAAAAGCACAAGAATATGTTAATAGTGGTAAAATCTCAATACTTAAAGAAACATATATTGATTCTAGTAAACTTGGAGTTAGTCTTCCTGATAATTGTAATTTATTATCTGGGGTAATTTATAAGAGTGATGAATATACACCATACTTATTATGTGATGATTATGAAAGTAATATTGTTACAGATGACAGTGAATTAATATCATTAAATGGTAGTAAAACAGTTTTAATTACTAAAGGTAGTAATTATTATGATTTAGGTTATGAAAGTGCATATAATGTTCAAGTTAGTGGTAAAGTAGATACTACTAAAGAAGGTGTTTATAATATTTATTATATTTCTAGTATTGGTAATTCTTTTGCTTTAAGGAAAGTAATTGTTGTTGATAATCCATTAGCTAATAATTTAGTACCAATTATAAATATAAAAGATGAGGAATTAGAACTAGAAATTGGTGATAGTTATGAAGAAAAAGTAACAGCTATAGATAAAACTGATGGTAATATAACTGATAAAATAGTTAAAATTAGTAATGTTGATCTTAATGAATCAGGAGAATATCATAATATTTATAGTGTTACTAATAGTCTAGGTTATACGAGAATGTCTGCTCAAAAAATAACAGTATTAAATGCCGGAGAAACTAGTATTATAACTAAATTAGATAATGATGGTATGTCTAATTCAATAGTAAGTATCATAATTAATATTATTGGTGATAAATATGATCATTTAATCTTACCAAATGGAAAAGAAATTACTGAAACAGAAGCTTATTATCCAATAGAAGAAAATGGTAAATACGAATTAGTTGCAGTTAATAAAGATGGAACTAAAGTTAGTAAAATAGTTGAAGTTAATAATATAGATAAAAGTATTCCAGAAGGAACATGTAGTGTAATAGTAGAAGCTAATAGAACAACATTTAATGTTAGTGTTAATTCATTTAATTATGTTGTTAGTTATAATTATTTATATAATGGTAAAGAAAGTGGATTTATTCAAAGTAGTTCATATACTACAAATGAAAAAACTACTGGTAATTTATCAGTAAAAGTATTAGATTATATTGGTAATGAAGGAGTTATTACATGTAGTGTATCTGAAAAGAAATCTAATTTAGATGTTCATGGATATCAGACAGTTATTAGTGGTAAACCAAGACTTCACATTCCAATTAGTGAAGCGTTAGCTAAAAAAGGTCATACAATCAATGATTTAAATATGTGTATATATAAACGTGTACAAGAAGCAGGCCCTTATACTAGATATGGTGTAGCAGCTGCTGCTTATGGATTAATTGATTGTACTTATACAATGACAGGTTATGTTCTTCCATATAACCATACTAGTGGTAAAGTAGCTAGTGATGGTAGTATCAATTATTGTAAATATAATTCTGATATTTGCGGTAAATTAGGTATTAATAGTAAATGGGGTAGTCCAGGTGGAAGTTGTGCTAAAGGACAAAGTCAATGTTGGCATGGACTTAATTGTGCAACATTTGTACGTTGGGCAATGTGTAATGGAGGAATGGACTTGTGTAGCAAGGGCGAAGCAGGAGCATTTGGTATGGTAAATGTTAGATACTTCCCTGAGGCAGATGGTGTTTACATTAAAGGTGGTGTAGTTACTCATTATTCTGGTCAAAAAGCTTTAGCTAAGTATAGTGCAGAACAATTAGTTAGAATGATTAGACCAGGTGATGCAATGGCTTCTAATGAAGGTGAAGGACATGCCTTTATGGTAGTTGGTTATAATCAAAATGGAATATATACAGCTGAAGATGGTTATTATATGCGTTATATAAGATATGATACAATCATTAAAAGTGGAACAAATTACTTAATATTGTTCTTAGATAACTATTATGCAAATACAAATAATAGGAATCATCTTTACGGTTAATTTACATTTAATTGTCAGTTAGTTTACAAAAAATCGGTTTGTTTGTCAAATCGATTTTTATTATATTGATAATTGTTTTAAAATAAGTTATTATTATAATAGAGGTGTAATATGTTAAATAATGATTGGCTATCAAAACAAATTGGTGCGGACGCAATAAATAAATTTCTTGATGAATATAATAAAAATGATAAAAACCTTATCCTTATAAAAGATGGAAGAAATACCTACGAAATAGAGGATACAAGTGATGAAGATAAAGTTGTGGAAGATGGAAAAAATATTAGTTCAAATACTGATTCTGACATTAGAAAATTTGTAAGAGATAATTCTAATACGTATCACTATGAAGATAGTTTAGGTAATAAAATTGGTGAAAGTTATTATTATGATACGCCTTCAAACTATGAATATGGTTTTAAAGATGGATTTGCAGTCGTTAATAAACAGTATATGGGTGATATGATGCTAATTGATAAGGATGGTAAAGTAATTCCTCAAGAAGAGGGAGATAAAGTATTATATGATGGTAATATTGGTTATGGTTATTATTTAGCTGGAAATAGATATAAATTAAGAGGTCTAAAATTAAAAGATGCTAATACAGGAGTTACTCTTGATACATACCAGGATGCTGGTGATGTTAAAAATTCACCTGGTGTTATGAAACATATAAAAGGATTATTAGCAAGTCATAGTAGTAAACAAGTTCCAAATGTTGATACTTATTGGCAAAAAGGACGTAAAGATGTTGAAAAACAAAATGGAATATTATTCTTTGGTAATTATTGGTTTTTAGGTCCAAGTAATATAAAAGTTACTAAAGAAAATGATGGATATCATTCAAAAAGCCAGTTTGGTGAATTTGTTACTAAACTTCCACCAATAAAAGCTATTGATGATAATTATATATTATGTGCTCATAATAATAGTATTTATGTTTATGATAAAAAAGCTAATACATATGGAAAATCATGTAGTCGAGATGAAGTAGAAGAGGTACTTAGAAAAAGAAGTGCTAAAATAGGTTATCAAAGAATATCTAATAGTATGAGAGCTTTAACTAATTATAAAAAAACAAATCCAGAATCTGATGCAACAATAGTTCTTACAAAGGAGTCAGCTCTTTGTTTACCAGTTCATATAGGAGAAAATGGTGAAGCTTATTATAATATTCAACCAGTACTTTTAGAGTTTCCACAAATTGCAACATGTATTACTTATAATGATAAAGATTATTATGTTATGTATAATGGTCAAAGAGTAGGTATAAGTGATGCACTTAGAGATTTACGTAATAAAGCTAGTGGAAAAAATTTAGAAGAAATGTTTAATGAAGAAGAACTTTCTTCTGGAAGAGGTAAATAATTAAGAGAACTTAGTTTCTCTTTTTTTATACAAAAAATTAATAAATCAAATTGATTAATTTTTTTAGATAATGTATAATATATTTGATATAGAAAGTTGAGGCATATATGAAGAAGTTTTTTAAAAGAAATCGTTATACATGTATATTAATATTTATTTTTATTTTATTAATTATTCTAGGTTTAAAAGTTAAAGATATATTCGTACCAGATGAAGGTAAACCAGTTTATGGTGAAAGATTAAAATGTGCAGAAAAGAAGACTATTAGTGAAGAAGTCTATACTAAAGCTGATGAAGCTTTAAAGAAAAATAAAAGTGTTACTAAAGTAACACATCGTCTACAAGGTAAAACTATCAATTACTATATTACATTTACTGATAAAACATCAGTTAAAGATGCAAGAGGAGTAGGAGATGGTCTAGTAAAGAGCTTTGATGAAGATACTCTAGCTTGTTATTCATTACAAGTATATTTATTAAAAGATGATGAAAAATTAAATAATTTCCCAATAATTGGTATGAAACATCCTGATTCTAAAACAATATCATGGACAAAGGATCGAGAGATTACAGTAGAGAGTGAGAAAGATGAAGAGTAAAAAGAAAATAATATATTTAATTTTAACAATTGCAATAATAGTTTTTGTTGGTTTATATATCATTATTAACTATACTGAACCTAATATTTTAAATTCACAAGATAAAAAGTGGATTGCAGATAATGGTGGTAAAGTTATTGATATTGATGTTATTAATGATATTCCAGTTTATTCTAATAATGGATCTGGTGTAATCTTTGATTTCTTAAATTATATGAAAGAAGAGACTAATCTTGATTTCAATAAGATACCTTATTTAAAAAGTGGAAATAATTTTAATTCAAAATATCGTTTTGAAATAATTGATGGTAGTAATAAACTATCTAATGAACAATTATTAATATTTACAGATTCTTATGTTGCGGTTTCTAAAAAAGAACGTAAGATAAAAAGTTTAGAAGATCTTGGTGGTCAAAAAATAGGTGTATTATCTAGTGATAGTAATACAATATCATACTATTTAGGAAGTATTCCTAGCATTGCTTTTAAAAACTATGATAATGTTAGTGACTTATTTAAAGCTTTAGATAATGGTGATGTAGCTACGGTTATTACATCACATATCCTAAACTTAGATAAAACTATTAAAGATGAATATCATGTTAATTATTTCTTTAATAATATTTCTAAGAATATTGTATTAACACTAGATAGTGAAAATCCAAGCTTAAATAATATTATTAAGAAAGTATATGAAAGTTGGTATAGTAAGAAATTTGAAGAAGATTATAATAAAACATTCTTAGATTACTATATTAATATGCGTAGTATTGCTGATAAAACTAAAGTAGATTTATTAAGTAAAACATATATCTATGGTTATGTAGAAAATAGTCCTTATGAGTTTTCTATGGCTGGACATATGGAAGGTGTAGCTGTTGAATATTTAAAAAGAATTATTAAACTAACTAATATTGATATTAATTTCCAAAAATATGAAAATGTTGGTAAATTAAAAGAAGCTATTAAAGGTGGAAAAGTAGATATTTTCTTTAATTACTTTAATAGTGATGATAGTAAGTATTTAAAATCTAAACCAGTATTTATTTCTAAGTATGTTGTTATTGGTAAAGCTCATAACTTAACTGTTGATAATTTAGAAAGTTTGCGTGGTAAAGATGTTAGTACATTAACTAATAGTGTTATTACTGATTATATTAAATCTAATACTAAAGCTAATGTTAATGAAAAAGATAATATTAGTGATTTAACTAGTGATGATATAGTTATTATTGATAGTGAGATATATAATTATTACAAGAATAGTGAATTCTCTAAATATGAAGTATTATATACAGATAATGTTAAAGATGATTATGCATTTATGATTAATAGTACTGATGATTCATTCTTTGAATTATTTAACTATTTTATAAATACTAATTCATATTATACATACCGAAATAGTGCATATAATAGTTTCAATGGTAGTATATTTGATAAAGTTACTTTTGAAGAATTATATTTAATTATTTTAGCAGTTATCTTAATTCCAATTATTATCTTTATCTTAGTTCGTGTATTTATGAAGAATCGTAAAAAGGTTCGTGTAATGAAGAAAGATGATCGTAAACGTTATACAGATATGATGACATCACTTAAGAATCGTAATTACTTGAATTTAAATATTGATAAATGGAATAGTGAAAAAGTTAATCCACGTGCAATTATGGTAATAGACTTAAATAATACTAAGTATATTAATGATAATTATGGACGTGAAAAGGGTGATATGCTTATTGTAAAAGCTTCATCTATATTAATTAATACACAATTAGAAAATACAGAAATAATACGTTCTGATGGTAATGAATTCTTAATATATATGATTGGTTATAATGAAAATCAAGTTGATATATATGCAAAGAAATTATCTAAATCACTTCAAGAGTTACCATATGGATTTGGTGCAGCTATTGGATATAGTATGATTGTTGATAATATAAAAACAATTGATGATGCTATTAATGAAGCAACTATAGCAATGCAAAGTGATAAAGAAAGTTATAAATAAAGGGAGAAGATTATGAAAAGAGCTAGAAGGATGATAAGTCGTTTTTGGAAGATTTTTAAATTAGAAGAAATGCGCATATTACCTGGACAACTAGCTTTTTTTATGGTTTTATCGATATTTGCGTTATTTCCAATATTTGGATTAATTGGTTCTAATTTTATTAGTAATGAGTTAATCAATAGTATGGATCATTCACTTCCAGCAGCTGTATCAAGTATTTTAAAGAGTTTAATGGAAGTTGAATCATCTGGATTAAGTATAGTTATTTTCTTAATCTTTTCAATCTATATTGCATCAGGTGGTTGTGAAGCTTTAATTATAACTAGTAATGTTATTTATAAAATAAAAAATAATGTATCTATAAAACAATCAATTAAAGCAATATTTATGACAATAATATTAATTAGTCTAATACTATTCGTAGTATTAGTACCAGCTTTTGGTGAATTAATTATTAATGCGATAGCTAAAGATTCACCAGGTAAAGTAATAGATACAATTCATATTGTTTATGATATCTTAAAATATCCAATCTCATTCTTGTTGATCTTTATTGATTTAAAAGTTTTATACACAGTAGCTCCTAATAAGAGAATCCCTAGTGCATATAATAACTATGGTACTTTATTTACAACAATAGCTTGGATTATTATAACAAGAGTATATTCAATGTATTTAAATAGATTTAATACATATGATATCTTTTATGGTAGTTTTGGTAACGTTGTAATTATGTTATTCTGGGTATATTTACTAGCTTATGTATTTACTATGGGAATGGCTATTAATGCAGAGTTTTATTTCAAGAGTCAAGAAAGTGTCAAGAAAGAAGAAGAAAAGGAAGAGAAAGTAGAAATTTCACAAGAAGAAAAATAGAGTTTTTCCTAAAGAGAAAAACTCTTTTATTATAAATAAAAATTTTATTAATTGTTTTATAATACTATTTTAAATAATAGTATTTTTTTATTTGTTATTTATTAACAAAATATAGTTTTCTAATTATAAGTTAAATAAATTATTATTTTCATAAGAAAACTACTTAAATTAATTTTTAAAGAAATTTGTTTTCTATTTTTATTTATATTATATTTTGGTTGATGGTTACAGCTGAACCAGGTGAAGGAGGGATAAGAAAAAGACTATCTATTTAATTAAACCCCAATTAAATAGATAGTTTTTACTATAATGGATTATTACAAATTAAAAGTGTTGAATAATAAAAGAAAAGTAATTGTTGTTATTATCATAATAGTTATTCTTCTTCTTTGCTATTACTTTTTTATATATGAAAAAGAAGAACCAGTAATAGAAGAAAATATTATTGAAGAAAAGGAGATGATTAATGATAAAAATGATCTTATTGTAGATATAAAAGGTCATATTAAAAATCCTGGTGTATATTCTTTTAAAGAAAGTGATAATGCAAGAATAAATGATTTAATTAATAAAGCAGGTGGATTATTAAAAGATGCAGATACATCAACAATTAATTTATCAAAAAGAATTGAAGATGAAATGATTATTATTGTTTATTCTAAAAGTGAAATAACTAATTATGTTAAAACACAAGATGAACTAAGAAAGAAACTGGAAATATGTGAAAATAAATTAAAGAATGATGCATGTATAAAAGAGTCTAGTTCTACTAATGCTTCTAAAGTTAATATTAATGAAGCAAGTGTTAGTGAATTAGAATCTCTTACTGGAATTGGTAAAACAAGAGCAGAAGCAATAATTGAATATCGTAAGAAATCTAGATTTAAAACAATAGAAGAGATTATGAATGTTGATGGTATAGGAGAAAGTCTATTTGCAAATATTAAAGAAAATATTACAGTCTAATTATCTTATGTTATGTTTATTTTTACTAATTATTCTTATTTCTTATTATCGAACCACTTTAGTTAATAATAGTTTTTATAAAGGAGATGAACTAGAATTCAAACTAGAAGTAGTTGATAAGAAATATAAAGAAAATAAATATACAGTAACTCTTTTAGGTAAAGAAAAATTAATAAGTTATATAGATAATTTTCCTTATAATGTCGGTGACATTATTTTAGTTAAGGGAAGTCTTTCTAAACCAAAAAATAACACTATTCCAAATACTTTTAATTACTATAAATATCTACAGAGTAGAGGCATATTATGGGAATTAAAAATAAGTGAATCTAGTTTAGTTAAAAGGAATAGTAGTTTAATTAATAAACTTAAAAGTTTTATAAATAATCGAATTAATAATAATAAATATAAAGAATATTTATATATTTTTCTTTTAGGAGATAGTTCTTATTTTTCTAATGATAAAAGAGATATATATGAAGTTTGTGGACTAACTTATCTTATTTCAATAGGATCATTACAAATAATGATGATAGTTAAATTATTAAAGATAATTGAAGGGAAAATGAAATTAAAGAAAAATAAATCTTTAATAATAAATACAATCTTTATTATTTTGTATATTCTATTTACTAATAAGATAATTGGTGTATTAAGAAGTGGATTATGTTATATTTTATCAAGTATTTTGAAGCATTATAAAATTAAGTATAAATATCAAAATATTATTTGTATTATAGGAATTATTCTATTAATAATAAACCCTTATTATATTATTAGTAGTGGTTTTTTATATTCATTTACTATTAGTCTTATTATTAGTTTAAATATTAAAATAATAAAGGGTAATTATTTTAAAAGATTAATTATAATATCAACATTTGCTTTTATATCTAGTTTACCAATAACTATATATTTGAATTATGAAATTAATTTTTTAACTATTATTTATAGTTTATTCTTTGTACCAATTTTTCATTTTATTATTTTTCCATTATCTATTATAGTATTTATTATTTCTTATCTTTCCCCAATTTATTATTTTATAATAAGTTTTATTGAATATATTATTAAGATGCTTTCTAAGATAAAAGTATTTATTTTTATATTTAGAAAACCATCAATGATATTAGTTATTGTTTATTATATAGTTATTATTTTTACTATTAATAAAAAAAGACTATATTTATTAATTATCTTATTAATATTTCATTATAATATAAATAGTTTAATTAGAGAAAAACTAGTTACTATTTTAGATGTTTCGGAAGGTGATAGTATTGTATTAAAAAATAATAATCATCTTTTTTTAATAGATACTTCTGGTAATAGTAATTATAGTTATAGTGATAATATTATTAAATATATTAAATCTCTTGGTATAAATAAAATAGATAGTTTAATTCTTACTCATGGGGATTTGGATCATTGTGGTGAGACTATTAATTTAGTTAATGATTTTAAAGTAGAAAAAGTAATCTTTAATTGTGGTAGTTACACTCTTTTAGAAAAAGAAATAGTTGATGTTTTAAATATTAAGAAAATACCATATTATTCATGTATTAATAAACTGGATAATATATATTTCTTACAAACAGATATTTATAATAGTGAAAATGATAATAGTAATGTTATTTATACAGAACTTGATGGTTATAAATTATTATTTATGGCTGATGCAGAATCTAGTAAAGAAAAAGATATTTTAGATAAATATTCAATAGAAAATATTGATATATTAAAAGTAGGTCATCATGGTAGTAAAACAAGCAGTACAAATACTTTTATTAACAAGATAAATCCTAAATATTCAGTTATTAGTGTAGGAAGAAATAATATATATCATCATCCAAACAAAGAAGTATTAAATAATTTATCTAATTCTAAAATATATCGAACAGATAAAGAGGGAAGTATTGTAATTAAAATAAATAATAAATTAAACATAGAGACTTATCCACCATAGAAAAAGAGAATGAAAAACTAAAAAATAGACAGAGCTTATGATATAATAATTACAGGATGTGGTAATATGTTTGAACAAGAAATTAATGAATTAGAAAACATGGAATTATTTGATGATTATACAATATTAAAAGGTAGCATTCCAGTATTATTTTCGGCTCCTCATACAATGTATCAATTACGTGATGATGGAACTACTAAACTAAATGAACCATATACTAAAGCAATAGCACTATATTTAAATAAATACTGTAATACTTATGCAATTGTTAAGAATAATGACACAGGAATAGATTCTAATAGAGATAATTATGATCAATATAATGTTGAAATGAGAAGATTAATAAAAGAAAATAATATCAAATTAGTAATAGATTTACATGGTGCATCTAAAGATAGAAAATTTGATATAGAATTTGGGACATTATATAATTTATCAGCAGATTTTTCAACAATAAAAGAATTAGAAGAAGCGTTTACAGAAAATGGTATTAATAATATTAATCATAATAATCCATTTAAGGGTGGTGCAATTACACAAGGAATATACTCTTTAGATGATGTAGATGTTATTCAAATAGAAATAAATGGTAAATATAGAGATTATAATGATCCCGAATCCTTAGAAAAATTAATTCAATCATTTAAAAACTTTATTAAGCAATATAATGAATATATTAATAGATAAGAAGTTGTATATTACAACTTTTTTTCTTTGGATAATTCGACTTACTTTTTGACAATTACTACATGGAGACATTAGTTCATGCATATAGATTATTTTAATAAACATTTATTTGATGATAAGATAATTATTAGAGATTATAAATTAGTATGATATAATTATTATAGGGTGTGGTAACATGAGTACTTTAAATATTGAAGAAATACAAAGAAGATTAACAGAGAGAGTTAAAGAATATATAAAGATAATTGTAGAGGAATTTGGGGCTTATATGCCGGAATCTGTTTTAAACAGAATAAATAGCATTACGGATTATAGCCAAATATTAAAAATCTATGATTATGGTGAAGTTAGTGCGTATGCTAATGAGAATAACGTTATTATGCCACTTTGTGCTGATAAGCTACTAAAAATGGCAAGTAAATTTCCTGGGTATGGGATTAGTAAGAATCATAAACCATATAATGAAGAAAATATCATTGTTAATAATAATACTTTTTTAACATATATTATGCATGTTTTTATTAGTGGAACAAATGCAGAAGGATACTATGAGGATTTATTATTGCATGAAGTTATGCATTTTTGTGGAAGCGATGGTGCAAGTATATTAAAAGAGGGAATTAATGAGCTTCTTACTAGAATGCTTGCTAAAAAGTACAATCTTAGAACTAATTCATGTGGCTATCCTAAAGAAGTAAAATTAGCCTATGATTTAATGAATTGTTTTGGAGAAGATATAATTATTAGATTAGCTTTTATAAATGGCTTTGAAAATGAATTGAATTTTATAAGAGAAAATTTAGGCGATGCTGCAGCTAATCTATATTTTCAAGTGTGTATTACAGCTGAAAAAGAATTTAATGAGAAATATTATTCACATATGTCAGAGTTCTCTGGAGCAATCGGAATTGCAAAAAAAGTGTTATTTTATAAAAGAATAGATTATTCAAATGTCCATCAAATGATTGACAATTATACTAATTCTTTAAGTGATAATAATGAATTTAAACATAGGTAAATAAGTGTTTTAGAACTATTAACAATAGTTCTTTTTCTTTACCTCAAATCCGTATGCATAAACCTATGTCAGTCGAAGAAAATGATACAGTAGGCATTAATATTTGCAAACAAGATAACGAGTATGTAATTAAGTATTGTTCTGATGATAGAATAATTGCTAGAGAATATGAATTAGTGTGATATCATATGTATCATCAGTATTGTACTTAAGATAGTAACGTGGTATAATCAAATTAGAAATTAGAAGGAGATAAAATATGTTTGATGCTTTGTTTATAATTGTTCCAATTTTTGCAGGAATAATATTTATTTTGGTTATTGTTATGTTTATAAGTCCTAAATTTAGAGGAAAAATGATGGCTAGACAAGTTAAATCTATGAAATATATGTTAGATGAATCAAAAGAAGATTTAGAAGCTATGGGTGGTACAGCTATTAATGTTAAGAAAAATATTATTGATGATAATGAAGATTCCTTAAAAGACTTATCAAGAAAAGAAGGAGAAATAGCTGGAATTGGAATTGAGAAAAAGGCAAGAGCAGTAAGAAAAGGATTATTGGAAGGCGAAATGTACTGTAAACATTGTGGTCGCGAAATAGATACTGATTCTAAATTTTGTAAACACTGTGGAAAAGAACAATAGTTCTTTTTTTTGTTAGATTAATTTTTCTTGAAAAACAAAAATAAAAATTATATAATTGTTATGGAAAGGTAGTGAACAAATAATGAATATAGATTGGGATGATAAAGAAGAAGTATTAGCTGCTATACCAAATATGTACTATGTTAAAATACAAAATTTAAGTGATAGATTAAAAGATGATTTTGATGTAATGAATGCAGCGATAGAACATAATCCAAATGCATTTCAATACGCAGGGCCAAAAGTAAGAGATAATAAATTGTTAGCTATGAAGGCTGTAAAAAAAGATGGAATGGGTTTCTTATTAAGAGAAGCAAGTGATAGATTAAGAGATGATAGGGAAGTTGTTCTTTGTGCAATAACAACAGATTGGCAAGCTTTACATTATGCAAGTGATAGATTAAAGGATGATGTAACTGTTGTTTCAACTGCTGCATTTGGAAATGGACGTTCATTAGAATATGCAAGTGATAGATTAAAAGGTGATAGAAGACTTGGCTTATTTGGAATGAGTCATGGGCCAGATGGTGGATATGGATTAGCTTTTTTAAGTGAAGAACTAAGAGATGATAAAGAGATTGTAATAACTGCTGTAAGTAATACTGCAGATGCATTAAAATATGCAAGTGATAGATTAAAAAATGATCCTGAAGTAGTAACAGCAGCGGTAATGGAAAACTATTATTCTTTAGAACATGCAAGTGAGGGACTAAGAACTAATCGTAATTTTATTGCTTCATTAGTTAAAAAGAATAGTTCTGTTTTAAGAGTTATAGATTTGAGGTTTGTATTTGATAAAGACTTCCTAGTTGATGTACTTAAGGATGATCCAAAAGATATATTAAATAAAGACCAAAGTTATCTTAGATATATTATGGGTGAACGTCTTGATGAATTAATGTATAAAGTTGGAAAAGACACTCGTCAATTTAAGGTAGCTACTGAAGTAGTAGAAGAAACTATGCGTAGAAAATAAGAATTGCTGAAAAGCAATTTTTTTTATTTAAAAAATAACTTTGTTACAAAATGATAAAAAGTACTTGACAAAGAAGATACTTTGTAGTAAAATGTAACTATGTTGGGGGTGATAATACGAGAACAACAATAGGTGCAAAAGATGCAATTAATATTTTAAGAAAAAAATATGAAAGAGAATACAAAGAATTTGAAAATGTTGTAATTGAATTTGGTAAAGATGAAAGTTCATATACTTGGCAAGATTTTGAGTTAAATGTTCGAAAGGTTACTAATTATGAATTATATGGACTTATTACTTACGAAAGAAAAGTGAATGATCTTGTAATAAGTTATGAGATTAAAAAAGATGAAAGTGAATTGCAAAAAGATTTAGGTGATGAGTTAAGAGAATATTATTCAACTGATGATTTTGAAATTAAGGGTGTTGAAATTATTCCTGATTATCGTTCAAAAGATATAAATTATGAAAAATTAGTAAAAGTATTCATTAATGAAAAATCTAAAAAATTAATTAAATAGGGAGGTATTATGGGATTTGTGAATGCGACAATAAGTTTAAGAAGTGCGGTTGAGTTATTAAATAAACGTTATAAAAGAATATTAGGAGAAAAGAATAACGTAAAAGTTAAATATAAATTAGAACAATATTTGAGTAGTTACAGTGACTGGGGAGGAATAGTTGAAACTGAAATCTATTATGGATTAAATGCGGTAATCACTTATAATAAAATGATTGGTTCTATCGTAGCTAAAAGTACTATTACAAGAGGTGAATCTAGTCTTAAAGAAGATTTGCTTGATGAATTACAAAAAGTTTATTCTGATGAAGAATTAGTGGTTTCAAATGTTAAATTACCAAGGTTTTCATCAGATGATGGTGTTAATTATGATAAAGAAGTAGATATATATTTTAAAGAGAAGGGAAAGAGGTTGAAAAAATGAAAAAAGAAGAAATGGTAGATATTTATAATCCAGATACATTAGAAAAGACAGGTGAGGTTATTGCAAAAAGAATTGCTCACGAAAAAGGAATATGGCATAGTTCAATTCATTTAGTTATTGTTAATGAAGATAAACTTAAAACATTATTTCAAAGACGTGCTAGTGATAAGGATTTATATCCAGATGCATGGGATATTGCAGTAGGTGGTCATATTTCAGCTGGTGAAGAAGATACAATTGCAGTAAAAAGAGAATTAGAAGAAGAATTAGGACTTAATCCAGAAAAATATAATATTGAATTTATCAAAAAATATAAAGAAGAATTATATAATAATGGTATTAATAATAAAGAAATAGTTAGTATATATTTAATGTATGCCAATATTGATCTATCAAATCTTATTCTACAAACTGAGGAAGTACAAGATGCCAAATGGATTACTAAAGAAGAAATGGAAATGTTAATTCAAGAAGATAAAGTAATTCCTCATAAAGAAGAATATAAATTATTAAGAAAAATATTAAAATAAAAAAAGCCAATATGGCTTTTTTATTGAAATATAGAAAAAAATTTAGTAAAATTATTTGTGGAGGTTTTAATGATAGTAAATTATTCAAATGAAGAAGTTAAAAAAGGAGGTAAGTCAATTTTCTTAGCAGGACCTACACCTCGTGATAAAGATGTTTTATCATGGAGACCAGAAGCTATTAAAATACTAGAAGAACTAGGTTTTGATGGTACTGTTTATGTTCCAGAAAGAGAATTTGATGATCGTTCCTTTGATTATTTAAAACAATATTGGTGGGAAAGAGAAGCACTACATAATGCTAGTGCAATAGTTTTTTGGATTCCAAGAAATGTTAAAACTATGCCTGCTTTTACTACTAATGCGGAGTATGGTAAATATACTGCTATAAATATTGATAAAGTAGTTTATGGTAGACCAGATAATTCTGAAAAGAATGGATATTTTGATTTAGATTATTATGTTGAATCAGAAGAGGAGTATTCTAATACCTTAGCTGACACTTTAAAAAGAGCTATGGTAATAGCTGATAAAAGAAAAGATATGGTTGATTTAGATTCATATGAATTAAATATTATAAAAAGAACTATGCGAAAATATCCAGAAGTTATGGAGTTAGTTGGTGAAGTACAATTTACTCCAGAAAGTTTTGGAGAAAAGAGTGAAAACACTACTTATGGTGCTTACTTATTTAGTAATGCTCCAAAAGATCAATTAAAAGAATTTGATCGTACAATACTTAGTGTTCTTTTATATCATTATATTAAAGATAATAGATATGAAAAATTCACTGAATTGCAAAAAGGACCTAATAAATTAACTGAAGAATCATTTAATGAAATTAGAAAATTTATGTTAGAAAACTTTGATACTAAAGAAAAAGAAGATTTATTAATATACTATATGGTAATTAATGATTTAGGTAAATGCGTTAGTGTAATTAATAAATTAAAATCTTTCGGAATAGAGAGTATTGATCATGATGAATTATTAACATATTTAGTTCAATATAATATGTTACCATCACTTAATAAGTTTAGTGATGAATATAAGACTAATTTAAATAATGTACTTGAAAATGGTATTAATGTTGGTCAATATATTCAAGGTGAATGTGTAGATTATAGTCTTAATAAAGTATTAAATTTAAATAAATTTGAGAAGAGTTTAATGATGGCTGAAGCTATGTTAGATATTGCTGGTGTATTAGGTCATGTTAATAACTTAAATGGTAGTGCAATACTTAATCAATCTACTACAGATAATATTTTGTTAGCTAATGAAATACTAGCTACTTGTCAAGATAAGACTAAAGTGTTTGGTGATTTCTTAAAAATTAAAGCTGATAAATTAGGTGTTGTTAATGATAATCCATATGTTAGAAAAGCTGTTGTTAGAATTTGTTTAATGATGAGATTATTTAGTAAAGATGATGTTAAAACAGTAGAAGATGAGATAGTAAATAATCTTGAACAATATAAAGGTTTAATTTATGAATTAAATCAAACTGGTTATGATAATGCCGCAATTCTACCTTATTATGCACCTGCTTTATTAAGTAATGCTAGTAAGTATTATGGAAAGCAAGGTAAATTAAACCCAATTAAATCAGCTTTAGTAACCTGTTTACCATTCTTACAAAATATAATGAGAGATGCTAGAATTAAAACAACAGCCAATAATGGAATTGTAACTGTTATGTTAAGAGATGCAGCTATGGTTGCAGCTGAAAATCCAGAAAACTTAAATAGTCTTGAAGTAGATGCTTTAAATGATCATGAAGCTGTAGTAAAAAATAGATAGACTTTTGTCTATCTTTTTTTTATAGATTATAGTATAATTATTATGTATTTTGGGGTGATATTATGCGAATAGGTGTTTTTGATTCAGGACTTGGTGGGGTAAATGTTTTATCTTGTTTAAGAAAAAAATATCCAAATAATGATTATGTATATTTTGGTGATACAAAGAATTTACCATATGGTGATAAAAGTATTGATGAATTAAATAAATTAGCTAGGGAAGCTATTAATTTCTTATTAACTAAAGATGTTGAAATTATCATAATAGCTTGTGGTACAGTATCATCAACTTGTTATAATAAATTAAAAGAAGAGTATAGTATTCCAATATATGATATTATTACTCCAACAATAGAATATATTAAAGATAGTAATTTAGATAAAATAGGGGTTATTGGAACAAAGAGAACTATTGAAAGTAATGTGTTTAATATTCCTAATAAACATATTTTAATGAAAGCAACACCAAGTTTTGTACCAATAATTGAAAATAGTCAAATAGAAGAAAAACAAGAAGAAATTATTAATGAATTAACTGATTTTGTAGATAGTGATATCTTAATACTAGGTTGTACACATTATCCATCGTTAAAAGAAGTTATTAATACAATGAATATTAAAACTCTTGATATGGGAGAAATATTAACTAATAAAATTAATATTCCTAATGATGGTAATGGTACTTGTGAATTATATTTTTCAAAGATTAGCATTAGATTAATAGTTAATATTAATAGAATACTTGGTGATAATTTTAAAATTTATACAAAATAAAAGAGCTTTAAGCTCTTTTTTTTTATTCTTCTACTTTATTAATTGCAGATGTTGGACAACCTTCAACAACTTCTGTTAATTTTTCTTCTTCAATATTTTCATTTTCTAATACTGTTGATAATCCTTCATCATCTATTTGGAATAATTCAGGATATAAAGCTTCACAAGCTCCGCAACCAATGCAATTATCTCTATTTACTACTACTTTCATCTCTACCTCCGTTAATATTATATATAAATTTTTTAATAAAAGCAATTATTCTGTTAACAAATTAAAAAAAATTTGATATGATTATAATAGAGAGTTTGGTGGATGTATGAGTAGAATGGATAGATATATCGATGAAGAACTAGATGAAGAAACTCCTCAAGAAGAGGTTGTTTTAAGTCGTGTTAATAAAAACCAAGTTATGTATGACGATGTATACTTCAATCGAACTAGAGTTGATATTAATAGTGTTATAGATGGTGAGGAAGAGGTTAAAAAAGAACCAGTTATCGAAGAAGAACCAAAAGAAGAAATCTATGAAGCTAAATCATATAATGTTAATGATTATCTAGAAAAAGCTCGTGTTAATAAATCACCAGATAATTATAAAAGAGAAATTGATGAT
>JAEEGL010973499.1_pt1 | contig 18675 bp, 16 predicted proteins | sample 9134231 | NCBI WGS metagenome assembly JAEEGL01 (sample SAMN16246548, study PRJNA631951) | gut metagenome | biome: gut microbiome; feature: rumen; material: fiber-attached | host: Bos | place: Iran: Karaj | collected 2018-10 | reverse complement strand
GAGAAGAACGGCTCTTTGTACAACAGATATATGGAACTGGCGAAAGAATGCCCCAATGTAATATTTGGAGGCAGACTAGGTGAATACAGATATTATGATATGGATAAGGTAATTGAAAAGGCTTTGTCTTACTGGAAATAGTCTATACAGGCTTTTCTGTTTTTTAAATTGAAAAGGATTATAATACAGATTAGTTAACAAAAAGATGATATAATACAAACGTACTTATGGTACGTTTGTTTTGTTTATGAAGAAATTGATGGGGTTCATTCTGGTATCTCTCTTATGCGGTGTCGCTGTCGCTTCAACGTTTTTTTTGTTGGATCATCAGAATCCAAAGATTACTGTCAGTTCAACGCCTTCTTTAGGATGCAATGTGACTTTTGATGACTTGATGAATTATGCATCTGTTTCAGATGATAAAGAAATTAAGTCATTTTTTATTGAAGAAAAGTCTTTGAGTGATATTGCCGACTATAATTATCTGACTTATGTGGCAATAGATAATTCCAATAACGTGACGAAACAAAGGGTCTCTGTCAATGTCGATCCTGAAGTGAAAACATATCATATAGAAGTATTAAAACCTTTGCGTGCTCAATTAAGGGAATCGCTGAAGGCCAGCGAATATCTTGCACTCAAGAATGAATGCGGCTGGAATGTTGATGACATTTTTCTGATTGAAGGTGTCGATTATTCTTTGGAAGAAACTTATGATGCAGTGATTAAAGTTAAAAAGCATAGTGATGCTGAACCCATCTATACAACAGTTGATGTCGCAGATTTCAACGCACCAAGAATTGTTCTGACAGAAGAGACATATAAAGACTGGATCAATATGGTTTATACTGATGAGTATTTCATGGACTTTATTGATTATATCGAAGATGATAAGGATGATCCGAACGAACTGTATGATAAGGTCATACTGAACTGGAGAGAGATCATGATGCCGTTCAGCAACGGATATATGGAGAATGTCGGTACTTATACAATAACTTATAAGGTAACTGATTCTGACGGAAATACCGGAAGAGCAACATTGAAACTGCAGCTTAGAAAACCGGAATATGCACCTGCAGCAGAAGAAGGAGAATAACTATGAATGAGAATGATGTTGAATATGAAATAGATCTGATGCAGATATTTGAGATCATCAAAGAAAAACTGATTCTTTTTATCCTGATCTGTATGGTATGTTGTACGGTTGCTTTATGTATCACTAAATTTGTGATGAAAGAAGAGTTTACGGCAACAGCAAAACTGATCATTGTTCAGAAGTCTGATTCTGCCTCTGCACAGCAGAACTACACTTATTCTGATCAGCAGCTGTCACAGAAACTTGCTTCGACTTATTCACAGATCATTATGTCGGAAGCAATTTCAGATCCGGTTATTTCCAATCTGAATCTTTATGATCTTTATGAGATTGATTCAGAAAAATATGGTGAGATTGTAAAAGTCTCTTCAGCAAATAACACTGAAGTTATTGATGTATCTGTTAAGACAAATGATCCGAAATTATCTGCTGATATCGCAAACGAGATTGTCAATGTCTTTGAAGAGAAGATTTTCGATATCATGCAGATTGAAAATGTTACAACATTGACGGAAGCCAAAATTCCAGAAAAAAAGTCTGGCCCAAGTACGTTTAAGAACACCTTAATCGGTGCGTTGTTGGGACTGATGTTATGTGCTGCACTTACAGTATTACAATTATTTACCGATACAAAAATAAAGACAGAAGATGAGGTTAAAAAAATTTTTGATTATCCGATTATCGGTAATATACCTGATTTTGAAATTAAGAGCGGGGAGGTAGAAGAAGATGACAATTAGGTCTGATGAAAGCAGATTGCAGCCAAGTGATAATCTGATTACCCTGAAAGAACCGGACAATGTTGCTTCAGAAGCTTTTCGTATCTTAAGAACGAATATTTCATTAAGGGATTTTGATTCCAAACTCAAAGTAATCAATGTAATATCTTCTGTGGCTCAGGAATCAAAATCCACAACGGTTTTGAATCTGGCTTATGTATTCTCACAGTTAGGCAAAAAAGTACTGATCATGGATCTGGATTTAAGACTTCCTTCGATTCACAAGAAACTGCGTGTTAAGAATAAAGTTGGTGTTACTGATGTTATCGCAAAAACAGTCAGTTTCAATGAAGCAGTGATTCACTATACAAAGAATATGGACATTCTTTTATCTGGAACCAAGAATCCTTATGCTTCTGAGTTTATCCAGTCTAAAGTATTTGCGAATATGCTGGAGGCATTAAAAGAGCATTATGACATGATCTTTATAGACTGTCCACCAGTTGGATTAGTTACAGACGGCGTCATTACTTCAACGCTTTGTGATGGAACGATTCTGTGTGTCGCATCCGGCATGAATGATAAAAAAGATCTGGAAAAAACCAGGGATCTTTTGAAACAGTTTGATGTCAATATCCTGGGTATTGTTATGACCAGAATGCCAGTCACTAAGAAATACTACAGCAAATACGGTTATAACAATTACGGTGGTTATTACGGAAGCAAGGAAAAGAAAAAGAAATCAAAAAAAGAATCTAAAAGAGAAGAAAAGAAAGCTGAGTAATCATGGTTGATATTCATAATCATATTATTCCGAATATTGACGATGGTTCTGATTCGTTTGACTTATCCAAACAGTTATTGATTGATGCGATCGATGAAGGCATTACCGATGTCTGCATTACGCCACATTTCATGAAACATGGTCCTTACAGTGTCAGAAAGAAAGAACTGGTAAAACTGTTCGATGATTTCAAGAAAGCAAATGAAGATCTGAATGTCAATCTGTATCTGGGCAACGAACTGTATATAGGCAGAGAGCTGGATGAACTGTTGGCAAATGATGAGATCTGTTCATTGAACGATTCTCAGTATGTTCTGATCGAGTTTCCGTTTGAACATTATAAAAGAGACTACGATGAATATCTCTATAATGTTTCATTGAGATATAAGATCATCATTGCTCATCCGGAGAGATACTACTATGTTCAGAAGGATCCTGATTTCGTGGACAGATGGATCAGAGAAGGCTATACTCTTCAAAGCAACCAGGATTCTCTGGATTACAGGGAATCTAGAAAAGTGATTTATCACCTAATCGAAAAGGGAAAACTGAGTTTCGTTGCCTCGGATTGTCATAATCCGTATAGGCCTTTGAGTCTGATAACGGCTTATGATCACATTTCGAGAAAGTTCAATGAAGAAACTGCTTATCTGTTGATGGATGTAAATCCGAAAAGAGTGATTGATAACGATTCTTTGGAAAGAGTTCCTAAGATAAAGAAAAAACTGTTCTAACTGAAAAACATAAATAAACAAACAAGATCCACCATTTGTGAAGAAAAAAATGATTATTTATTCGTTGAAAAAGAATGAACTGGAATAGAGATAATAATTTGATAAAGCTTCTTTAGGGGCAGAGGAATGATATTGCGAAACAACAAGACATTTAGAGAGTTATTAAGAGGGATTGAAGGTAGTTTTGAATTGTCTTTGTTTTTATGTGCTTATTATTTCTTTTTTAAAGCAGTGAATAGATTTCATACTCTTCCAAACTATTCTACGAAAGGCATATATCTTCTGTTGTTTGTTTATGCATTGTTGATATTGGCTTTATTTGCTTTAAATAAATGTTTTTTCTTTGGAAGGTTGAAACTGTCTCATATCTTCATTTCTCAAACGATTGATATTCTAATTGTAGATAGTATCACTTATTTTCAGTTATGCTTGATAGCAAACCGGCTCATCATTTTCTTACCAGTTGTTTTTTTGATATTAACTGATATTGTCATTTGTTTTGTTTGTTGCTATTTCTTTACATCTGTTTATCATAAAATCAACATGCCTAGAAAAATGTTGATGATATATGGCAATAAAAGAGCAATAACCCTTAAAGATAAACTGAACAATCAGAATTATAGGCACAGGGTCAGTTCTGCAATTGCTTCAGATCAAGGTTTTGGGAGAATAATAGAAGCCATAACTAGTTATGATGCGGTTGTTTTAAATGATGTTGAAGCTGAACTAAGAAACGATATCTTAAAGTATTGCTATGAGAATAAAACCAGAACATATGTTGTTCCAAAGGTATCTGACATTATTGTCAGAGGAGCGGATGACATTACTCTTTTTGACACGCCATTATTGCTGGTCAAAGGAACAGGAATAGATATATATCAAAGAATAATTAAAAGAATAATGGATATTGTTCTTTGTACAGCAGCATTAATCGTTTTTTCTCCGATCATGCTGATTGTTGCCATTGCAATTAAATTTGATGACCACGGTCCTGTTTTCTATACACAGGAAAGAGTAACCAGAGACATGAAGAAATTCAATATCATCAAATTCAGATCAATGATAGTTGACGCCGAAAAAGACGGTGTTTCAATTCCCGCAACTGATGATGACCCGAGGATTACCAAAGTCGGAAAGGTGATAAGACAGTTTAGAATAGATGAATTACCTCAGATTTTCAATATTATAAAAGGTGAAATGTCTATCGTTGGACCAAGACCCGAAAGAACAGAACATGTTGAAAAGTATTGTAAAGAAATACCGGAGTTTATTTATAGATATAAAGTTAAAGGCGGACTTACCGGATATGCACAGGTGTATGGCAAGTATAATACCACAGCTTATGACAAACTTAGAATGGACTTGATATATATAGAGAATTACACTCTATTGCTGGATATAAAGCTAATAATTGAAACTGTAAGAATTCTTTTTTCTAAAGATAGTACAGAAGGTTTTATAAACAATAACGGTTTTGAAGAGGATGATCAATAATGACTCATGTATTTATTGTTGGTAGTAAAGGAATTCCTGCTCACTATGGAGGCTTCGAATCATTTGTAGAGAATCTTACAGCAAGAAAAAAATCAAAAAACATAAAATATCATGTATCATGCATGAATAACGAAAAAAAGCATTTTGAATATAATGATGCAGACTGCTTTAATGTTAGATTGCCGCTTCCTGGTGCTCCTGGAAGAATAATGCATGTCGGAATTGTTCTTTACAATATCGAAAAATGGATAAAGAAAAATCCAAATGAAGAAGTGATTATATACATTCTAGGCTGTAGAATTGGTCCGTTATTAATTCCACACAGTTTTGTACTTCATAAACATGGAGCTAAGATTTATTGCAATCCAGATGGTTTAGAATGGAAAAGAGATAAATGGAACAGGATATCCAAGGTTTTTTTGAAATATTGTGAAAGTTGTTTAGTAAGATATTCTGATTTAGTAATCTGTGATTCCAAAACAATAGAAGAATATATACTGAATAATTACAAACGTGTTAAAACAATATATATTTCTTATGGTGTAGATATAAAAAGATCAGAATGTAGCGAAGATGAATTACAAGACTGGTATAAGAAATATAACATATCAAAAAAGAATTATTTCCTAATCGTTGGCAGATTTGTTCCAGAGAATAATTATGAAACTATAATTTACGAGTTTATGAAGAGCAATACGAATAAAGACCTTGTTATTGTTTCAAATTTTGAGACAAACAAGTTTTACAAAGAATTATTAGTTAAAACTAATTTCAATGAAGATAAAAGAATAAAATTTGTTGGAACAGTATATAATCAAGAATTGTTAAAGAAAATTAGAGAAGAAGCTTTTGCTTATATTCATGGTCATTCAGTAGGAGGAACGAATCCAAGTCTTTTAGAAGCTCTATGTAGCACTAACAAGAATTTGTTGTTTGATGTCGATTTCAATAGAGAGGTTGCGGAAGACACTGCGTATTATTGGCGCAAAGAAAACAATGATTTAAAAAATCAAATTGATTTGTTAGATAATGGTGAATCAGAATTATTAATTGATAAAAAATCTAATATTAATTCTCTCTCTTTGGTAAAGAAAAAATATGCTTGGGATAAGATTTGTTCGTACTATGAAGATCTGTTTTTAGGTTTGAATAAAGAGGCCGATTTATGAGAGTTTTAATGCAAATTAGAAGCAATGCATTTTCTCTTCAGGGAGGAGATACACTTCAACTTATAAAGACAAAAGAAGGCTTGATAAAAAAAGGCCATGATGTTGATGTTTCATTAGAACTAAAACCAGATTTGAAGAATTATGACGTTATTCATCTTTTCAATATTACAAGAGTTCAAGAAACTTTTATACAATCTCAGAATGCAAAAAAACAAAATAAACCAATTGTTCTTTCCACAATATATTGGCCAAATAATGAATTTGAAAAAAACAATGGTGGTTTGGGATTACGTGGATTTTTTGGACGGACACTCTCTATTGACCAAATTGAGCGCATGAAGGCGATTGCTAAGTTTCTTGTTTTAAATCAGAGAGATGAAGGAACTAAATATCTTATCACTCATTCTTATAGAAAAATGCAACAACAGATTTTAGATAGTGCTGATGTATTTCTTCCCAACGCAATGGAAGAAATGAATCAAATTAAGCACCATCTTAATTTTGTGGCAAACCAAGACGATGTTGTGGTAGTGCCTAATGCGATTGATAATGATTTGGTTAAGATTTCTGATGATATTTATTCGGGCAAATACGATAAATACAAAAATTGGATAGTTTGCGTTGGAAGAATAGACCCTAGAAAAAACCAGCTTAAACTGTTAGAGTCTTTAGAAGGAACAGATTACAAACTCTTGCTTATTGGAAAATGTTCTAATGGACAAAAGAATTATTTTCAGAAAGTCATGAAAAAGATAAAAAACAACAAGAACATTGAGTATCTTGACCATGTTCCCAATAATGAGCTTTATCAAATCTATAAAGCATGCAAGGTGAGCGTTCTTCCAAGTTGGTATGAAACACCTGGCTTAGTTAGTTTAGAAGCAGCATCAATGAGGTGTAACATTGTTGTTTCTGAAAAAGGTACAACTAAAGATTATTTTGGCAATTATGCGTTTTATTGTGATATTACTAATCCGTTCTCTATAAGAGAACAAATAGATAAAGCATTTAATACTCCTTTTGATGAAAACTTTAGAGATTATATTTTAAAAAACTATACTTGGAATAAGGCGGCTATGGAAACAGAAAAAGGGTATTATAGAGCCTTGCAAAAGCATGATAATGAAAAAAAATAAAACTTTAAAGTATTGTTATTATTCAATTATATATACTGTAATAATGATAATTACTCTTTTTTTCGTTAAGTTATCTTTATTATCTGATTTCTTTCATGGAATAATAACTGTAACCCTTTCCTTGCTATTTATATATAGGATTTTTAAAGATAGACTTTTATTTACACCTTTTTTATTTCCTTTATTATATATGCTGTTTTTTGGCTTTTATGAATTAAAGCTAAGAATTAATATGACTGAAATGGATAGCTTTAGCAAATTTATCATCATAATATGTATGTTTTTCTGGTTGACAATAACTAGTTTGAACAAGTATGTTTATCGTCAAAGCGAGATAATTTCATCTGATTATTATTTTGATAGAAAGTCATTTACTCAATTAATTTATTCTTTGTTTTTGCTATCAGCTAGCATGATGATTTATGAGTGGATAAGAGCTGGAGGAATTCCGGTTTTAAGAGATGATGTGGAAATGTTTAGGATGACAGTTTCTCAAAGCGGTATTACTCATACATTTGCAATTATGATGAAAGTATTAGCTGTTTTAGTAATATCTTTTTGGTTTTCAAGAAAAGGAAAAAAAAGAGGCTTTCTATTAAGCTTAGTTGTTTTTCTTTCGCTTTTATTTATGTATGGTACAGGTAATAGAGGAGAACTGTTGTTTATTCCTGTAGTAAGTTTTCTTGTCTACTCTGTTTTATTTAAGCCAAACCGGAAGTTATTGATCTCTGGAGGGATTTTTGTTGTTTTTATAATTGCTATTTTTCCAATTATTCGAGGTATTAGCATGTATGGTGATTCGTATTTGGATAATTATGCCAGAATTAGTAGGTTTCCAAAATATAGCTTTTTGATGCCATTATATGATTCGTTAGCTTTTAATTTTGAAATACTAAATAGATTATTCTTTACGTTTCCAGATATTGTTTCATGGGGATTAGGGCACTATACTTTTTTTGTCTATATCCCTTTTATTGGAAGAGGAGAGACCTTATCTCAATTGCAGAATAGGGTGTGGAATAATAATTTTTATGGAGGATTAACATCAACTTTTTTGGGAACATGGTATGCAGATTTTGGGTATATTGGTTGTATAATTGGTTCTTTGCTACTGTGTTATATATGCAACAGATTGTACAAACAATTAATTCAAAGGCGCGATTATTGCCATTTGGTTCTTTATTCATATACTTTTTATATGGTATTAATTGGCACTTATTCGAATGCCTTTAATTTTGTTTTTATTTGTTATTATTTTCTTATTTGGTTTGTTTTAAAGATATCAGTAAAAAAAAGAAGATTGAATTAGAAAAATGATTGCGTGTGTTGTTGTAAATTATAATGATGGAGGTCAAACAAAATCTTTTATTGAAAGAACAAGTAGTTTTGATATAATTGATTATTTTGTTGTTGTAGATAATAATTCTTGTGATGATAGTTTAGATATTCTTTCGCCAATTGTAGATAACAGAATTCACCTAATAAAGAATCAGAAAAATGGGGGTTATGGTTTTGGGAATAATGTCGGTGTTAACTATGCGTTGGAGAATTTATGTTGTGATTACGTGATCATCGCAAATCCTGATGTTTATTTTGATTGCAATTATGTAAAGTGCGCTTATCAATTATTACAATCTAATGAAAAATGTATTGCTGTTTCTGGAATTCAATTTGATATGGAAGATATACCCGTAGAGCAATCTGGGTGGTATTTGCCATCACCTATTGAATTAGTATTTGAATATACAATTCTTCTAGGTAAATTAATAAAGAAGAGAAATTGTGATATTTCTAATAAACTCTGTACCACCGACTGTTTAGCTGGGGCATTATTAATGGTTAATTCTAAATTGTTTAGGGAAATTGGCGGATATGATGAAAACATGTTTTTATATTATGAAGAGACCCTATTAGGAATTAAAACAAAAAGCAACGGATATTGCTCCATTTTTTCTAATGAATTGCATTACCATCATATACATGAAAAAACGATCAATAAAAATATTCCAAATGTTGTCGAGAAAGTAAAGATTATGCTAAGTAGTAAAGAATGTATTTTACGTAATTATATGAAGGCTAATTTTGCCTTGATTGCATTTAATTCTATAATAAGCAAAACAATAGTAATAGAAACATATATAAAATGTTATATAAAAGGATTATTGAATGGAAAATAAAAAAGCAGTAAAAGCAGGAATAGGATATACAATCGGGAATTTTTTAATAAAAGGGATCAACTTTATAGCTGTACCAATTTTTAGCAGGTTAATGACAACTGAAGAATTTGGAAATTATAATACTTTTATATCATATGACTCTTTTCTGTATGTTTTTATTGGACTTGCTCTACACAGTAGTTTGAAAAGTGCTTATTATAAGTTTTCGAAAATTGATCAATACGTTTCTTCTATCTCAATCTTATATTTGATTAATATGAGTTTTTTTATGTTGTTAGGCGTATTATTCTCTACACAAATTAGTAAGGTTTTAGGCTTGGAAAAAGAGGCGATCCCATTACTTGTGATCTACAGCACTTGTTCTGCACTTGTCTCTTTATATAATGAAAGGGCAAGTATAGATTATGAATATAAGAAATACTTAAAACTCGCATTTATAAATTCTTTTACAACGGTAGCCTATTCGTTAGTTATGATTCTAACCGTTTTTAAATTAAAAAGGGATTTTGGAAGGATGGTTGGATCAACTTTAGCAGTTTTTTTCCTCGGTATATATATTCTTTATTCTTTTTATAAAGATAATAAACCAATTATCAATAAAGAGTACTGGTTGTTTGGTTTAAGGTATAGTTTTCCAATAATCCCACACGGAGTATCTCAAGTTATTTTAACTCAATTTGACAGAATCATGATTAAAAAATATTATGGCAGTTTTTCTGTTGGGATTTATAGTTTTGCTTCTTATTTGCAGCTGATATTATTGGTTATAACAAATTCTATTTCTGTAGCGTGGCATACATGGATGTTTGAAAAAATGAACGAAAATAATGCAAAAGAGATAGTAGATAAAGCCTCTTTACTTTCATTGTTATTTCTCTTTGCTTCAATTTCTTTAATGGTGTTTACTCCAGAGTTAATTATGTTTTTAGGTGGAGAGAAGTATATAATGAGTATACATGTTGCGATTCCAATGATAGAAACCGTTTTTATTCTTTTTATTTATAATCTTTTGATACCTTGTGAGTATTATTTGAAAAAAACGAATTATATAATGTATGGAACAGTTGGAGTTGCTTTAATTAATATTGTATTGAATATTTACTGTGTAAATAAATTAGATTATATCGCATGTGCTTATTCAACATTGCTATCATATATTCTTTATATGGTTTATCACGTCTTTATTACTAATAAAGTGTTAAAACTCGAGATAATACCAGCATTTAAAATTATACTATATTGTATTACTCTTCTTGTTTATGGCCTAGTGATTGAAAACTTCATTCATTCACTGTTTATTAGAGTTTTGTTTTATGCGATTTCTATTATTCTTTGTTTATTCTTGAGGCCTGAATTAGGAGCAGAATTATTTAGGATAATAAGGGAGAGAAAACTGTGGTAATTGGGTTAATTGGTTTGACATTCTATAGTGATAATAAAGGTTGTATGGCATTAGCGTTTTCATTTGCCGAATTATTACAGAGATTTTTAGAAAACACAGAATTTAAGATTATTGTTTTTTCATTTGAAAAATATAATAAACAGTATATTGATTTATTTTTTGATAATAACGAATTGTTCATTATAAATATCAAAAGTATTAAATCAATAATGAAAATGAAAAAAAAGATGAAAGAATGTGACCTGATATTTGATTTTACAGAAGGGGATAGCTTTTCTGATATATATGGGATGAAAAGATTTATTAAAATATGTATTCCAAAAATAATAGCTATTAAAAGCTGTCATAAATACATTCTTTGTCCTCAAACTTACGGGCCATTTAGTAAAAATACATCAAAAATAATATCAAAATATATATTTAATAATTGTTATTATATTTCTTCTCGAGATGATTTATCTTCTGATTTATTATTTAGTTATTATAAGAAAAAAGTTGATACGTTTACTGACGTTGCTTTTTTGCTCAAGAGTAAAGATATTATTAATGATAATTTATGTATTAAAGTCGGCATTAATGTCTCCGCTTTATTATGGAATGGGGGATATAACAAGAAAAATCAATTTAAACTTAGATTGGACTATAAGGAATACATAAATCAAATAATTGATTATTGTTTGAACGATATCGAAGCATCAGTATATCTTATTCCACATGTTTATAGTAGTGATATTGATAACAATTCAATAGAGAATGATTTATATATAAGCTTACTATTGCAAAAAAAATACCCTAAATGTGTTGTTTGTATGCCTTATGATAGGCCTGATGAAATAAAAGGGTACATCTCGAATATGGACTATTTTATTGGTTCAAGGATGCATTCAACTATTGCTGCTTTTTCAAGCGGTGTTGTAACTATTCCAGTTTCGTATAGCAGAAAATTTGAAGGACTATATAATAGTCTTAATTATCCTTACATCATAGATGGCAGAATCAACGAAACAAAAGAGGCTTTAGAAAAAACAAAAGAATATCTAAAAAATAAAAGAGATTTAGTTATCGCTCAAACAAAGTCAAAAGAGTTAATAAATAAAAAAAACCAATTATTTATCAGAAAAATCGAGTTATTAATTAAAGAGAGCAAAAAATGACAAAAAAAGACGAAGTTAGTTTATATCATGAATACTGCAACGGATGTGGACTATGCCACTCGGTTTTTAATGTACAGTTTTCTAAACAGAATAAAGGTTTTTTATATCCAATTCTAAATGAAGGCAATATTGAAGATTTAAAAGATGTATGCCCGATTGGTGGGAAAGCTAGTAGAGAGTTTTTTGAAAAAACTCTATGGGGGAAACACAACGGTTTGTTTATTGGATGGTCTACTGATGATGATTTAAGAAAAAAATCATCTAGCGGCGGAGTGATTACTCAAATATGTTGTTATCTGATTGAAAATAGAATTGTAGACGGCATAATTCAAATAACTAAAGATAATAAAATACCGTATAATACCAAGGCCGTTATTAGTAGAGACGTTAATTCTGTAAAAAACTGCAGTGGCTCTAGATATTGTGAATCTAATATTTTATACAATTTTTTAGAAATGATTGATAAAGATGAAACATATGCTTTTGTAGGTAGACCGTGTGATGTATCGGCTTTGAGAATGTATTTGGAAAAACATAATGATTTGAGATCTAGAGTAAAGATAATGATTGCGTTCTTTTGTGCAGGTATTCCTAGCGAAAAAGCAAATATGAATTTACTAAAGCAATTAGGAGAAAAAAAGGATAACATATGTATTGATTTGTGTTATAGAGGCAACGGCTGGCCGGGCTATACAACTTGTTTATTGCAAAATGGCGAAAAAAAAGTCATGACTTATGAAAAGGCTTGGGGTGAAATTCTTGGTAGAGATATTAGGAAAAGTTGTAAACTTTGTATTGATGGGATTGGGGAAATGGCTGATATTTCGTGTGGCGATGCATGGTATCTAAAAGAGGATGATTCGGTTGATTTTTGTGAACATGATGGAAGAAATGTCGTTATAACAAGAAATGATCTTGGTTTTCAAATCGTAGAACAGATGGTAAATGATGGCCTCATCTTTATCGAAGAAGAGAAAAACGAATCATATTTAGAGAAAACTCAGAAATTTCAATATCAAAGAAGAGCATGTATGAAAAGTACTTTATTTGCTTTACAAACAGTTGGACAACCGAAGCCAAATTATGGTAGTTTAAATAATTATTCTAAAAGAATTTCTTGGAGAATTAAAATTAGAAGATATTTTGGAACGATAAATCGTGTTCTTAAAGGAACTTTTTAGTATGAATTTAAAAGTATTATTAGTCTTTGGAACTCGTCCTGAAGCTATCAAAATGTGCCCATTAATAGTTGAACTCAAGAGTAGAGATATGTTTGAGGTTGTTGTTTGTGTTACTGGACAACATAGACAGATGCTAGATCAGGTACTAGATGTTTTTAATGTTAAACCAGATTATAATCTTTCAATCATGAAAGATAAACAGACTCTATTTGATATAACTATTAATGTATTAAATGGTATAAAAGGTGTATTGGAAAAAGAAAGACCAGATATAGTATTAGTACATGGAGATACTTCTACATCATTCGCTGCTGCTTTAGCTGCTTACTATCTCCAGATTCCTGTGGGGCATGTTGAGGCGGGATTAAGGACATACAACATATATTCTCCTTATCCTGAAGAGTTTAATAGGCAAGCCGTTGATTCTATATCAAACTATTTGTTTGCACCAACAAAACTATCCAAAAACAATCTGGTAAGCGAAGGAAAAGATCCTGATAAAATCTATGTAACAGGTAATACTGTTATTGATGCAATGAAGTATACTGTCAGGGATAACTATAAGCATCCAGAACTTGATTGGGCGGGCGATGATAAACTGATTTTTATTACCGCTCATCGAAGAGAGAATTTAGGTGAACCTATGCATCATATGTTCAGAGCCATTAGAAGAGTACTTGATGAGCATCCTGATTGTAAAGCCGTATATCCAATCCATATGAATCCTGTAGTTAGAGAAATAGCTGAAGAAGAACTTAGTGGTTGTGATCGGATTCATATTATAGAACCGCTAGATGTTGTTGATTGTCATAATTTTGAAGCGAGATGCTATCTTTGTTTGACCGATTCTGGCGGAATACAGGAGGAGTGTCCTTCTTATGGCAGACCGGTATTGGTAATGAGAGATACAACAGAAAGACCAGAAGGAGTAGAAGCAGGAACGTTAAAACTTGTCGGAACTGATGAAGAAACAATATATGAGAATTTCAAATCATTGCTTGAAAATCAGGAAGAGTATAATAAAATGTCCCGTGCTTCTAATCCGTATGGTGATGGTAATGCTTGTAAAAGAATTGCAGATGTATTGGAAACGGGAGAATATGAGGAGTGGATATAAGCAATAAATTGCGGCCACAAATTGAGTTTGAGTTTCGTTAGTGATTTTAAATAGTAATGAAAATTCTTTTCCAGTAAAACAATAATAAAGAAGCCGTTCTGTATAATATCAGACGGCTTTATTATATTGAGGAAATTATATTGTATAAGTTGAGACTGGTTTTAAAGCGTTGTAAAATAATAACATGGATTATAGAAAATCAAGAATAATACTGTTCTTAACTTGTTTGTTTTTGTTTTGCTCGTGTGGTGGTTCAGTAAGCAGTGCTTCAAATGTTAAAGATGAAGTAATCGGCGATGCTGGTAATGAAGAGTCTTTAGATGGTATTTATTATCTTTATGATGTTATTTTTACAAACGATAAGAATTCACTGATTGATTCCAGAGAAGCTCCGAAGATTGGAAGTGAGGATTCCTCATTAACCATATCGGGTGACAGGATTGAATTTGATTATTATTTCCATCGGGAAAAGGAGAGTTCCAAGGCCGGTTCCATCAAAGAAGAAAGCAATATTAGTGATGTCGAAAATGTCGGTAACGAATCTCTCGTTTTGTTTGAAGGAGATGGGAATCAGTATTATCTGTCTACCATCATGGATGAGAAAAACTGTATTCAGAAAGTGTATCTCAGAAGAGTGATGGGTGATGGGTACTCGATGAGGTATTGTTTTACACCGGATAAGCTGGATCAGTATGATGGAGAACTTGAGGAGATCAATCTGAATGACAAGACTCCGTTTGAAGAATCTGCTGTTTATGCCGTCATGAAAGAAGAGGTCGAATCCAAAATAGATCAGGTCGAAGTAAGCTATGACAGTGTTTCAAGCCTTGTCAGGATCACATATTACGCCCCGGATGGTCTTTATGATAAGATGCCTCTGATCAGTGAATCCGATACTGATCTTGTTTCTTCGATCAATACTATCTGCAGTGCTCTGCTCAAGCTTTCGTTATCCGGTAAAAAGGCTGTTGATGCCACGGGCTATACGGAAGTCAGTGTCATGGCCCGTCTGGTCGACAGAAGTGTAGAGAACGGAGTGATCTGTTCCTATGTTGATGGAGACGAGGTTTACAGAAAACAGTATGGAACAGGCCTAGTGGATAACAGTAACAGCGGGAACAGTAACAGCAGCAACAGCAGTAACAGTAGTTCAAATACAGATGATACAAAATCTGATTTTGAGAATTCCGAGAGCTATAAAAATATCAAATCGATCTGTATGAGAGAGTTTTCCGATAATAATCCCAGATTCAGCTATGACCGCAAGAATAAAACATTTACTCTAACGCTGACTTGTGCCAAGGGAGTACATAAGGCGATCGATGAAGACGCAAAAAAAGTAATAGAAGCTTGGATCGGCTGGTGTTATTATCTGGCAGAAGTATCGGCAAGCGGATATCAGATCATGTGCGATGATGGATATTCAGATATCTGTTTCATTATTATGGTCTGTTCCGATATCGATTCTTCTAAATGCATGTATGCAACCTTGAATGGTTACGATCAATACAATATTTTATATGAATATTAAGGAGGATTATATGAAGAGATTATTGAAATGTTGCTTGTTGATTCTTTCGTTGTTTATGGTCGTTGGCTGTGGCAGTAAGAAAGACTATACCGAGCAGATCAACGGCCTGAATGGGCAAAGGTTCCTGATGGAGGGTGACACTGATACCAGTATCAAATCTATTTCGTTTGATGAAGGCAAGGCTGTTGTCCTGTACAGATCTTTTGACGGCAATAGGATCCATGATGATGAGGCGGTGGAGTATACGATTTCTGCCGATGATGAGAACATCATCCTCAGCAGCGAGGGAAAAGATGATATCAGTTTTGCCTATACATTTGAAAATGGTGAAACGACATTGAATGATTCCGCTCTTTATACTGCAGACTATGTTGATGAAGCAATTCAGGGATGCTGGTTCTATGACAACATCATAAAGGGTAAGGTCGAGTCCCACTATGTTCATTCATTGAAGATAGATAACGGAGAAGGTGAATATGGTTACGGCACCGCTACTTATTCCGGAAAACAGTCTCTGGTTAACTATATGGGTCATCAGGAAGGAAGTTATACAGTTGGAGACGGAGAAATCACTTTTGATTTCATGCATGGTGAAGACTTCTTCTTTTCAATCAAAAATGGAAAGGTTTCCGTTTACTATTTTGGAGACAAAATGCAGTCAGTCGATTTCTTTCTGGATGAAAAGGCTTTTAAGAAAAAGTATTAGTCAAATTATAGTTATTTAATTTATAATCTGGTTTGTTCTTTGCTGATTGTTTTGGTTTTTCGATCAAAAAGCAATGATAAAGAATTAAAGAATGTTTAAGCAGGGAGAATTTTATCTCCCTTTTCTTTCGAAGAAATATAATATTTTTCTTTAGTTAAACGTTGATAAAGAAGTAGTAGAATATTAAATAAAGAGTGAAAGGTTTGGTATTGTAATGGTTCTTTCAAGAAAACAATTTGATATTTTAGAATTATTAGCAACATCAACTTCTCCGCTTACACAGCGGGAAATAGGAGATAAGTCGCATTATTCTTTGGGCACAGTAAATAAACTTTTAAAAGAATTGACAAAAGAAGGATTTGTGTCAGAAAGAACAATTACCAATGATGGATTGTCTGCTCTGGAACCATATCGCGTTAAAAGAGCAATTTTCATTGCGGCAGGATTTGGGACCCGTCTTGTACCGATCACTTTTAATACACCAAAACCTCTTGTCCGTGTTCACGGTATAAGAATTATAGACAGACTGATTGATGCATGTCTTGAAGCAGGGATAAATGAAATCTATATTGTTCGCGGTTATCTTTCAGAATTGTTTGATCAGCTTCTTTATAAATATCCCATGATCAAGTTTCTGGAGAATCCTTCATATAACGAAGCAAATAATATCAGCTCATCTTTGGTTGCCAGATATCTGCTTTCCAATGCATATGTATTTGAAGCCGATCTTCTGATCTCCAATCCGACAATCATTAAGAAATATCATTATTCATGTAATTTTCTCGGCATCAAGACACAGAGAACGGATGACTGGTGTGTCCGTGTTAAAGAAGGAATCATTACCGAAGAAAAGGTCGGAGGTGAAGGTGATGATATTTGGCAACTGATCGGAATCAGTTACTGGGATGAAGAAGCAGGCCGAAAGTTGAGCCAGGATATTCAGGATGTATATCTAAGTCCCGGTGGGAAAGAACGTTACTGGGAGCAGGTTCCGCTTGTTTATAAAAAGGATCATTATTCTGTCGAAATAAGAGACTGTCTAAAGGAAGATATCGTAGAGATCGATACATTCAATGAATTAAAGGCTATAGATAAAACTTATGATGTTTAAAAAGCATAAGTTTTTTCTTATAGGGTAATGAAATTCAAAAACAGGTACATATATAATATTTTGTTCAAAAAATATTGATTTTTAGAAATTTCTATTATGAAATAATTAAAAAAATGTCGTTATGCATTGTGTTGTGTTCATTTTAGATGTAGAATAAATTCATTCATGAACAAAATAATATAGTTGGAGGATTAATTATGATGAAAAAAACAATAGTAGTATTGATAATGATAGCAATGATCTTAAGCCTCGCCGGATGTTCTTCTTCAAAAGAAAACGGAAATGCGGATTCTGCTGAACAGAAAGATGATAATCGTGTCGTGATTTATTCAGGCGCAGAAGAGTATCGTAATGAATATTTCTTGAAGCGTCTGAAGGAACAATTCCCGGATTATGATATTTCTATCGAATACATGCCTACAGGAAATCTTGCAGCAAAATTGTCTGCAGAAGGTACAGATACAGATATGGATTTATTCTATGATCTGGACTACAGCTATGCCGGTCTTGTTGAGCAGTATCTGGCTGATGTTTCTGATTATGATCAGTCTATCTATATGGATGACTGTCAGGTCGCAAGCAATAGATACCTTTGTGAGACCCGCAACGGCGGTGCCATTATCATTAATCCTGAGGTTCTTGAAGAAAAAGGTCTTGAAGAACCCACTTGTTATGCAGATCTGATTAAACCTGAATATAAGGGTCTGGTTTCGATGCCGAATCCGAAGTCTTCCGGTACAGGTTATATGTTTGTCAAGAGCCTGGTAAATGCCTGGGGTGAGGAAGAAGCTTTTGCTTATTTTGATGCGCTTGCTGATAACATTCTTCAGTTTACATCTTCCGGTTCAGGTCCGGTCAATGCGCTGGTTCAGGGAGAGGCGGCAATCGGTTTAGGCATGACTGCTCAGGCTGTTACTGCAATCAATGAAGGCGCAAATCTGAAAATCATCTTCTTTGAAGAAGGCTCTCCGTATTCTCTGTATGGATTTGCAATGCCGGAAGGAAAACAGGACCGTAAAGCTGTAAGAGATGTATTTGATTTCTTCTATACAACTCTTGTTCCTGAGGATAAGGCTCTTTATTATCCGGAACAGATATACAAGGATAAAACTTTTGATATCGAGAATTACCCGACAGATATCAAGTATGCGGATATGTCCG
>JAEEGL010261198.1_pt1 | contig 18675 bp, 14 predicted proteins | sample 9134231 | NCBI WGS metagenome assembly JAEEGL01 (sample SAMN16246548, study PRJNA631951) | gut metagenome | biome: gut microbiome; feature: rumen; material: fiber-attached | host: Bos | place: Iran: Karaj | collected 2018-10 | reverse complement strand
GGCAAAGAGTATTCCGTCGTAGTGAAGACTCCTCCGGTCGGAGGGCTGATACTGCGCCGGGCGGGGCGCGGAGAGCTCAGCGAAACGCGCGGGAAACAACGATAACTATTCAAAGGAAAAGAGATCCAGCCAATGTTCAGAGACAAGACCGAATTCATAGAAGAGCTTAGAGAAACGTCGCGCTCCGCGGCGGGTAAAGAGTTTGAGGAATGCAGTCCGGAGGATAAGTATTACTCTCTGGCCAGGCTCATCGTCGCGGAAGCCAACGCCATACGCGCAGCCTCCGCGAGGAAGGCCGCCGCGAAAGATAAGAAGAGGGTCTACTATTTCTCGATGGAGTTCCTCCTCGGAAAGCTCCTGGAGAACTCGCTGATGAATCTTGAGCTTACGGATCTGGTAAGAGACGCGCTGGATTCGATGGGCGAGGATCTCGACGCCTACTACGCTCTCGAGAGGGATCCCGGGCTCGGAAACGGAGGCCTCGGGCGCCTCGCCGCCTGTTTCATGGACTCGCTCGCCAGCCTCGGGTATTCGGCCTGCGGTCAGGGCATACTCTACCGCTTCGGCCTCTTCAGGCAGGAGATCGTCAACGGCGAGCAGGTGGAAAAGCCCGACGACTGGCTGGAGAACGGCTATCCCTGGGGGAGCAGACATCCCGGGAGCTCCGTCGTCGTCCGCTACGGCGGGACCGTGGAGCGCAAATACGAGGACGGGGAGACCCGCTTCTTCTGGAAGGAGGACGAGAGAGTCCTCGCGATGCCCTACGACGTTCCGATAGTCGGCTACGGCGGGGAGACCGTGAATACGTTGCGTCTGTGGAGCGCGGAGCCCTGCGAGGAGAACTTCGACATGGACGCCTTCAACAGGGGCGATTACGCGGGGGCGATAAAGCACCGCGCCGGAGTCGAGGCCATAACGAGCATACTCTATCCCAACGACAACAGTATCTCGGGAAAGATACTCCGTCTTAAGCAGGAGTACCTGTTCGTCTGCGCGGGGATAGCCGATATAGTCAGGACCTTCAAGCGCGAGCACGGCCGCGACTGGAGCCGCTTCCCCGAGCTCGTCGCCATCCATACCAACGACACCCATCCGGCCCTCTGCGCGCCCGAGCTCCTCAGGGTCCTCATAGACGAGGAGGGGCTGAACTGGGATCAGGCCTGGGAGATAGTCACGCGCTCAGTTTCCTATACCAACCATACGATACTCCCCGAAGCTCTCGAGAAATGGCCCATCGACATGTTCCGCGCCCTGCTCCCGAGAGTCTACGATTTCGTCGAGGAGATCGACCGCAGATACAACGAAGCCTTCCCGGCGGATATCGAGAACAGGGAGGAGCTTCTGAAGAACACCGCGATACTCTGGGACGGCCAGGTCCGCACCGCGAACCTCTCCGTTATCGCCGGACATTCGGTCAACGGCGTGGCGGGCCTGCATACCGAGATATTAAAGAGCAGCGTTTTAAAGGATTTCTACACGCTGATGCCGGAGAAGTTCGGAAACAAGACCAACGGTATCAGCCACCGCCGCTTCCTCGCCCAGGCGAACCCGACCTACCGCGACCTGATAAGCGAGGCGATAGGAGACGGCTGGATCAGGGACGCTTCCGAGCTCTCGCGCCTCAAGGACTTCGAAGGGGACAAGGCCTTCCTCGAAAAGGCCGCCGCGAGCAAGCGCTCCAACAAGGAGGTACTCGCGCGCTATATCCTTGAAAACACGGGAATCACGGTCGATCCGGACTCAGTTTTCGACATACAGGTCAAGCGCTTCCACGCCTACAAAAGGCAGCTGCTCAACATATTCAAGGTCATGGATCTCTGCGACAGGATCCTCGACGACGGGAGCTTCGAGCCCCAGCCCTCGACCTTCATCTTTTCCGGCAAGGCCGCTCAGGGCTACATATTCGCCAAGGACGTCATAAGGCTGATCAATTCCGTGGCGGATACGGTGGACCGCGAGCCGAGGCTCAAGGACCGCGTAAAGGTGGTCTTCCTTCCCAACTTCTCGGTCTCGAACGCCCAGCTCATTTATCCGGCGGCTGATATAAGCGAGCAGATCTCGACCGCGGGGATGGAGGCCTCAGGGACCGGGAACATGAAGTTCATGATGAACGGAGCCGTGACCCTCGGGACTCTGGACGGAGCCAACGTCGAGATAGCGGGTCTGGTAGGCCCTGAGAGTATCAAGATCTTCGGCCTTCGCAGCGAGGAGATCGACCGCATGCGCAGGGAGGGGAGCTATGACTGCAGGGAGACCTGTACTAAAGACCCCCGCCTTAAGAGAGTGGTCGACCAGCTGATCGACGGGACCTACGCGAGCCTTTCGGGCAGCTTCCCCCTTATCTACGACGAGCTCATGAGGACCAACGACGAGTTCTTCGTCTTCAGGGACTTCGACGCCTACGCCTGCGCGTGGAGCGAGCTCGCGGAGCTCTACGCGGACAAGGACTCCTGGAGAAGGATATCGGTGCACAATACGGCCTGCTCGGGCTTCTTCTCGAGCGACCGGACCATAGAGGAATACGTTTCGGATATCTGGCATCTCGACAAGTGAGCAAAGCCCTTCTGCGCGGCGCTCAGACGGTCGGGAGACCGGCGATATAAACAGTTATGGAAGGGAGGATCTCATCCGTGAAAAGAATGAAGGAAAAAGAGATGATAGCCATGCTCCTTGCCGGCGGGCAGGGCAGCAGGCTGGGCGCGCTTACGAGATCGATCGCCAAACCCGCAGTCTCCTTCGGCAGCAAGTACCGCATAATCGACTTCTCGCTGTCCAACTGCGCGAACTCCCACATCGACACCGTCGGCGTCCTGACGCAGTACAGGCCGTATCTTCTGAACTCCTACATCGGTACGGGCAGCGCCTGGGGCCTCGACGCCTCTGACGGAGGAGTCTCGATACTCCCGCCCTACGCGACGGAGACCGGAGGCCAGTGGTACCGGGGCACGGCGGACGCGATCTACCGCAACCTGAACTACATCAACCTCTACGACCCCGAATACGTACTCGTGCTCTCCGGAGACCATCTCTACCGCATGGACTACAGGGAGATGCTCCGCTGCCACAAGGAGAACGACGCCGACCTTACCGTTTCTGTGATGAGGGTCCCGATGGAGGAGGCCTCGCGCTTCGGTATCATGACGGTCGACGACAGCGGCCGGATCATCAGATTCTCGGAAAAGCCCAAGGAACCGGACTCGGATCTGGCGTCGATGGGCATATATATATTCAAGAAGGACGTCCTTGAGAAGGCGCTTATCGAAGACAGCGCGGACGCTTCCTCGGACCACGACTTCGGAAAGAACATTATCCCCAAGCTCCTCGCCGAAGGAAAGCGGCTCTTCTGTTACGAGTTCTCCGGCTTCTGGATGGACGTGGGGACGATCTCGAGCTACCACGAGACCAGCATGGATCTTCTGGAGGCAAAGCCGAGATTCGACCTGCGCGACAGGGATTTCCCGATCTTCAGCAACGAGAACATCAGCCCGCCGCACTACATCGGCCCCGAGGCTGACGTAAAGCAGAGCATCGTAGGAAACGGGAGCCAGATCTATGGCGAGGTCGTACACAGCGTGATAAGCGTCGAGAGCTACGTCGGAAAGGGAGCGAAGGTCAAAGATTCGGTCCTCCTTCCCGGAGCGACTGTGGAGGAGGGCGCGACCGTCACGCGGGCGATACTCGGAGAGAACTCCGTGATCAGGGCAGGCGCCGTCTTCGGCAGCGAGGACCCCGGGAAAGATATCGCCGTTATCGGAGACGACTGCGTAGTGGAAAAAGGAGGCGAAGCGTAATGGAACGTGTTATAGGCTTGATCACAGCAAACTACGAGACCAAGGATCTGGGCTGTCTGACACGGGACAGGACCATAGCGTCGCTGCCCTTCGGGGGCCGCTACCGCCTCGTCGACTTCCCGCTGTCGAACATGGTGAATTCCGGGATATCGACGGTCGGTCTCATAACTCCGTATAAATACCGTTCGGTCATAGACCACGTCGGGGTGGGCAAGGCCTGGTTCCTCGACCGCAAGATAGGCGGGCTGTTCATTCTTCCGGGCTCGCTGTTCGGAGTGACCAGCACCGAGGCGCGCTTCATGCTCCGCGACATCAAGCGCAATCTCGTATATCTCAAGCGCTCTATCGCGGACCACGTTCTTCTGTCCGCCTCCAACATAGTCTACAACATGGACTACCGGGATCTCATAGAACAGCACATACGCTCCGGAGCCGATATAACCGTGCTCTACCACGAGGCGACGTCGGACGATCCGCACGACCTCGGTCTTGAGCTCGACGGCGACAAAGTCCTGTCCCTTACCCACGGCGTGAAGAAGGGCGAGAACATCCTCAGAGGATGCTTCGTGATGAGCCGCGAGCTACTTATGAAGATAGTGAGCTGGTATTCCGCCGAGGACTTCCTGGACATATTCCAGGCCATAGAGCCGGATCTTGACAAGCTCGACCTCCGCGCATACCGCTTCGGAGGCTACATAAGGACGATCAACAGCGTAAGCGACTATTACACGCACAGCATGGAGCTTCTCAAGGCCGACGTAAGGAACGAGCTCTTCTCCCGCTCGAGGCCCATCATGACGAAGGTCCACGACGCCGTTTCGACAAGATACGCGGACGGCTGCTGCGTAAGGAATTCCGTTATCCCCGCCGGCTGCGAGATAAAGGGTACCGTCGACAGCAGTATCCTGTTCAGCAAGGTCGTCGTAGGCGAGGGGGCCGTCGTGCGCAACAGCATAATCATGGCTTCCTGCGTGATCGAGCCGGGCGCCTGCGTGGAGAACGCGATCCTGGACCGCAACAACGTCATCAAGGCGGGCACGATGATAAAGGGCTCGCCAGAGAACGTGTTCGTTCTGGAGAAGAAGACCCTTTAACTACAAGGAGACACCATGGGAAAAAGAAAGATCCGGGTACTTTTCGCGGCCTTTGAGGCAGTGCCCTTCATGAAGACGGGAGGGCTTGGAGACGTGGCGGGATCGCTGCCGAAGGCTCTGCTGTCCGAAGGCGTCGAGGTCAGGGTCATGATCCCGAAATTCAGGACCATACCGGAGAGATACCGCGCGAAGATGACCCACGTCGCGGACTTCAACGTCTCTCTGAGCTGGCGCAATCTCTGGTGCGGGGTCGACAAGCTCCGCCACAACGGGGTCGTATACTATTTCATCGACAACGAGTATTACTTCGGCCGGGAGAAGCCCTACGGGTATTTCGACGACGGCGAGCGCATGGCCTTCTTCTCGAAGGCAATAGTGGAGAGCCTCCAGTATCTTCCCGGCTTTTCCTGCGACGTTCTCCACTGCAACGACTGGCATACCGCTCTCGCGCCGGTGTTCCTGCGCGAGTTCTACCGCGGTATACCCTTCTACGAAAGAATAAAGACCGTGATGACTGTCCACAATCTCAAGTTCCAGGGCGAGATGTCCGATTACGTCCTCGGGGATATCCTCGGGCTCTCCGACGTTCCCGCCGCGGCGGATCAGCTGCGCTCTGGAAACGGCGCCGTGAACTTCATGAAGGGCGGCCTCTGTTACAGCGACGTCCTCACTACGGTGAGCCCTACGTACGCTGAGGAGATCAAGAGCCCGTTCTACGGCGAGAGGCTTGAGGACATATTCAGGCGGCGTTCCGACATCCTCCACGGTATCCTGAACGGGATAGACACCGGCCTCTTCGACCCGGCTTCCGAGAAGGCTCTTCCGGCGCGGTTTACGCCCGAAGACAGGAGCGGCAAGGCTGTATGTAAAGCGGCCATCCAGAAGGAGCTGGGGCTGATCGAGGACCCGGACGTACCGCTGATCGTTATGGTCGGGCGCCTGACCAGCCAGAAGGGCCTCGACCTTGTCCGCCACGTAATCGGCGAGCTTCTGACCCACCCCATAGAGCTCGCGGTCCTCGGTACCGGCGATCCGGAGTACGAGGATATGCTGAGGAACTGCGCTCTCGGGTCGGGCGGAAGGATGAGCGCGCAGATACGCTTCGACGAAGCTCTTTCCCACCGCATGTACGCCGGGGCGGACATGCTCCTGATGCCCTCGCTCTTCGAGCCCTGCGGCCTTGCCCAGATGATAGCCATGCGCTACGGGACTCTGCCCGTGGTACGCGAGACGGGCGGGCTCAAGGACAGCGTCGTCCCCTACAACAAGTACACCGGAGAGGGGACCGGCTTCGGCTTCGCGGAGTACAACGCCCACACGATGATGTTCACGATACTTTCGGCGGCGGAACTCTATCGGAGCGAGCCGGAGACCTGGAAGCGCCTTATGGACAACGCGATGGCGCAGGACTTCTCCTGGGCAAGAGCGGCGAGGGAGTACGCGGCGATATACCTCGGCCTGCATCCCGAGCTCGCCTGAGCGGGCGGCCGGAAACTTCTTAAAGCATGAGAGCTTTTCACGATACAAGACAGAGCGCCTATCGCGCGCCTTACGGAGCGGTCCCCGTCGGAACGGCGGTCAGGGTCGCTCTTGACGTCTGGGACGATCCCTGCGCTTCCTGCGTATGCCGCCTCTGGATCGACGGCGCGGGAGAGAGCCTGCTTCCCATGGAGAGGACGGAGCAGGAAGGCCGTCTGCGCTTTTTCTGCGATATCCCGGCGGAGACCGCGGATATCATATGGTACAGCTTCCTCATATACCGCTCGGACGGCGGAGTGAGCCGCTACGGAGCTGCCGAGAACAGGGTCGGCGGGGAAGGGCGCCTTTACGATCATGAGCCGCCTTCCTTCCAGCTGACCGTCTACGTTCCCCGTCCACTTCCGGAATGGTACCGCAAGGCCATCGTCTATCAGATCTTTCCCGACCGCTTCCGCAGAGGCCCGGGCTGGGAGGAGCTTACGGAAGCCGCGCTCAGCAGGCCCAGGAACGGCCCCGGCAAGCGCCTTGTCGAAGACTGGAACTCGACGCCGGTCTATGATAAGACCCCCGAGGGCAGGGTCCGCGTCTGGGACTTCTACGGCGGTACTCTTTCGGGAATAGAAGAAAAGCTCGACTATCTTAAGCAGATGGGCGTTACGGCCCTTTATCTAAATCCCGTCTTCGAGGCGGCGAGCAGCCACCGCTACGATATCGGCGACCACACGAAGATCGACCCGATGCTCGGAGACGAGGAGGCTTTTCGCCGTCTTTGCGAGGCGGCGTCCGAAAAGGGTATCTCGGTGATACTCGACGGAGTCTTCAATCATACCGGCTGCGACAGTCTGTATTTCAATAAATACGGCAATTACCCTGGCCCCGGAGCCTGGCAGAGCGAGGCTTCCCCTTACCGGAGCTGGTACCGCTTCGACGACAGCCCCATAGGCTACGACTGCTGGTGGGGAGTGGACGACCTCCCCTGTGTCGAGGAGAACGACGGGAGCTACAGAGACTTCATCTTCGGCGACGATAACAGCGTGGTCAGAAGATGGCTCAAGGCAGGCGCCAGGGGCTGGAGGCTGGACGTCGCGGACGAGCTCCCCGACGACTTTATCGAAGGGGTAAAGTCCGCGGTGGTCGACGCTCTCGGGGAAGAAGGTCTGCTTCTCGGCGAGGTCTGGGAGGACGCCTCCCACAAGATCAGCTACGGTAAGCTTCGCAGATACCTCCTCGGGACCGAGCTCGACAGCGTTATGAACTACCCCTTCCTTGACGCCGCGAAGGGCTTCCTTACGGGCGGACTCGGCGCCGGAGACTTTGCCGAGCTGCTGGAAGAACTTAAGGAAAACTATCCCCCCTCAGCGCTCTGCGGCGCCCTGGATCTTATCGGAAGCCACGACCGTCCGAGGATAATGACCATACTCGGCGGCGCGCCGGACAAGGCCTCGCTCACGGAAGAGGAGCGGCGGGACTATCGGCTGAGCCCCGAGCAGCGGGCGCTCGCGAAGAGCAGGATGTGGCTGATCGTCCTTTTGCAGATGACTATGCCCGGCGTACCGTGTATATACTACGGCGACGAGGCGGGCCTTGAGGGCTACGACGACCCGTATAACCGCGGCGCCTACCCCTGGGGCAGCGAGGACGAGGATCTCAAGACCATATATCGCAACGCCATAGGCCTTAGAAAGCTGGATCCCGTATTCACCGACGGGAGCTTTACGCCGTTCTCGCAGGAGCCGGACGTTTTCGGCTTCTACCGGGAGACGGACCGGACCCGCGTCGCGGTCCTGATCAATCGAAGCCTCTCCGAGGAGCGCAGCGTCGCTATCCATGCAAAGGGAAAGCGCGCCGCCGAGCTTATCAGCGGAGGGCTCGTGGAGCTCAAGTACGGCGAAGCCCGCTTGAGCCTCCCTCCGCTTGGCTCGGCGCTGATATCCTTCCACGATCCGGGCGACGGTCTCGCCGCGCCCATGCCGGAGGGTACGGGGATACTATGCCACATAACCTCGCTTCCGAACGAGGACGGACCGGGGAATATCGGCCGCCCGGCCCTCGAGTTTATCGACATGCTCGCGAGAGCGGGCCAGCGCTACTGGCAGATCCTCCCCATCCATCCTACGGATGAGCACGGATCTCCCTACGCCGGAGCTTCGGCCTTCGCCGCGAATATCGCTCTGCTTCCGGAGAGCGGAGAGGAGCTTCGCGCTCTGTACCGCTCCTTCGAGGGCGGCGAAGAGTATGAAGCTTTCTGCCGGGAGAACGGACACTGGCTGACGCCGTACGCGCTCTTTATGGGGCTTAAGAAGCTCAACGGGAACGAGCCCTGGTACAGGTGGCCAGAGCAGTACAGGAATTACGCTCCTGAGGTCATAACGGACCCTGAGGTCCTTGACGAGGCCGGTTTCCAGCGTTTCTGCCAGTTCCGCTTCCACGAGACCTGGCGGAAGGTCCGCGAGGCTGCCGCGCAGGCGGGGGTCAGTATCATAGGCGATATGCCCATGTACGTTTCTCTGGATTCTGCCGACGTGTGGGCGTACCGGGATCTGTTCACGGTCGGCGAGGACGGACGGAAGACCCATTGCGCGGGCGTTCCGCCGGACGCTTTCTCCGACGAGGGCCAGCACTGGGGGAATCCTCTTTATCGATGGGAGAGGATGAAGGAGGACGGTTACGAGTGGTGGATGCGCCGCTTCGCGCGGGCTTTCGACCTTTACGACTACGTACGCCTCGACCATTTCAGAGGCTTTGAGTCCTACTGGTCCATACCCGAGGGCGAAAAGCCGCCCGCGGGGCAGTGGATCCCGGGGCCCGGAACGGAGCTCTTCCGTAAGGCGTACGAGCGCTTCGGCCCTCTGCGCGTTATCGCGGAGGATCTGGGCTACGCCACGCCCGCTGTGAGGGGTCTTCTGGACGCCTGCGGATTCTCGGGCACGGACGTCGTACAGTTCTACGAAGGGGATCCTTTGAATGAATACCGCCCCGAGAGCGGAAAGATCGCCTACTCCGGGACGCACGACAACCGGACGCTGGTCGGCTGGTGCGGGGAGCGCTATCCGGATATCCCTGCGCGGGAGGCTGCGGACCGCGTGCTTAAGAACGTCCTCTCTTCGGAGGCGGCGGTAAAGATCGTTCCCCTGCAGGACGTGCTGGGGCTGGACGACGAGGCGCGTATGAACACGCCCGGGACCGTCGGGACGAACTGGCGCTGGCAGGCGCGTAAGGAACAGCTGCCCGAGGCGCTGGAGAGACTTATAGAATATTCAACTTCTCTTTGATCGCGTTCCTGAGCAGCTGAGAGCAGTTCAGGTGGGCGCGTTCGGCCATTTTGTTGAGCCAGGATTCTATGGTCACGGTCTTGTTGACGAGCCTGTTGTCATGCCATTCCCGGTAAAAAACAGTATCGCATTTCACCAGACTGACGATCCGGCCGTCTTTCACTTTGATGGCAGAGATATCGCTAGCCTTAGGAATAGGCTTAGATTCCTCCTCCAGCGAATACAGCATCATGCACAGGGCGTCTTCCGCCATTTCGTAGGCTTCCTGCAGGGTGCTGCCGCAGGTCGCGCATCCCGGTACGTCAGGGAATACGACCGAATATTGTTCGCCATCTTTTTCAAAAACTGCCGGGTACAGATATTTCGCCATAGCCTAAATTCTCCTGTTGATACCTGCCTGTTTGAGGATCTCGTTCGCGGTGCCTGAAGGGAGCTCCTTGGCGTGTCTTGGAACGATCACGATGTTCCCGTTGGGCGCTCGATACTTGTCATGCCTTGCGCCGTGCTGTATAAAGACAACGCCGTTTGTCGTCAATATCTTCAGTAACTCACTGGTCTTCACTGTCGATCCCTCGCTATTATAACACGTGTAGATATGTGTGTAAAGCCAAATATTTACAAATAGAGAATAACGCCGCAAGGCACGGAATGTCAAATATTTCCTGCAGCACATTCGACACCCGTCCGCCCTTGATTATCGGACGATCTTGTGATGTACTGTATTAAAACCGAGAGAACTTAAAGGAGGACCATTCAAGATGCAGAATAAAGAAGCGGCGAATTGCGCCTTATGTCCCTATCAGGATAAGGACAGGATCTGCCGGAACGAGAACGGCAAAGCGCCGGAGGGCTGCAGCACCAGGCTCTACCCCGACCAGTGCGCGAGCGCCTGCGATGAGCTGAGCGCGGATCCGGAGCTGATGCGCTTCGCGCGTGAGTCCGCGCTGCAGGAGGCGGCCTGTTACGCGCCTTCGCCATACGACCCCGAGATGCGCCAGCCGCTGAAGCCTCGTATCATGGAGATCATCGAGTTCGCGCAACGCATGGGCTACCACAGGCTCGGCCTGGCCTTCTGTATCGGGCTGAAGACGGAGGCCCGCGATCTCTGCCGCGTCCTTGAGTCGCACGGCTTCGAGGTCGTTTCGGTCTGCTGCAAGGTGGGCCGCGTAGACAAGAGCTTCATGGGGATCGACGACGACGGGAAGATCCACGCAGGTCCGGAGGCGATGTGCAACCCGATCACGCAGGCGAAGATACTTAACGAAGAGCGCTGCGAGCTCAGCCTTATGCTTGGTCTCTGCGTAGGGCACGATTCGCTGTTCCTGAAATACATCGAAGGCCCAGTTACCGTCGTCGCGGTCAAGGACCGCCTGCTCGGCCACGCGCCGCTGAACGCGCTATATTCTAACTACTACCGCTTTCTGAAGAAATGACACGCGCAGGGGGGATCGCCGTATGGAACTTCAGAGGATAGACTGCAGATTATCTGTTTGCAAAGTACCGGACATCTCCTGTATCGACCTTGCCGCGGATCTGTATTTCGTGGGAAGGACCGACGAGGAGCTTTCGCTGGTATGTAAGACCGAAGACGTCCCGGCGGAGGCGACGGAGCGCGACGACGGCTGGAGGGCCTTTCGCGTCAGCGGAGTCCTTGATTTTTCGCTGATCGGGATACTGTCGCGTATAACGGGCGTCCTCGCCGAGAACAAGATAGGGATATTCGCCGTGTCCACCTACAACACGGATTATATCCTGGTCAAGGAAGAGAATTACGAGCGCGCCCTTAGCGTGTTGGCGGGCGCCGGATATTCGGTGAGGGGCTGAGACCCTGACTGCGGACCGGACCCCCGGTCCGTGATCTCATTTAAGAACAGAAGGATCCCCAGGGACGGAAGGAGGATGGAAATGTCAAAGATCTTATTGGAGGAGATGTCGTGGTTCGAGATAAAGGAGGCCATGGAGAACGGCTGTGATACCGTTATCGTATGCGCCGCCTCCCACGAGCAGCACGGTCCGCACCTCGCCGAGAGCACGGACTATATCATAGGGCTCAACTGGTATACGCGCGTGGCGGAAAAGCTCGGTCACACGCTGGTCGCGCCCATCCTGAGGCCCGGGATCTCCCCGCACCATATGCCTCTTCCGGGAAGCCTGACGCTGCGTCCGGAGGTCTTCAGGGAGGTCATACGCGACTATGTGGCCGGCTGCGTCCATCACGGCTTCAGGAAGATAGTCCTCTGTTCGTCGCACGGCGGGAATTTCGCCGCCATAGGCGAGCTCGCCGAAGAGCTCGGCGCGAAGTACCCCGATACAAAGATCGTCAGCGCGATGGCGCTGAGCGACTTCGTCGCAGCCTGCGAGGAGGGCGACCGCATGTTCGGACTGCCGAAGGGTACCTGCGGAGCGCACGCCTGCTGTCTCGAGACCTCGATCATGCTCTACGTCAAGCCCGAGTACGTGAATATGGACAGGGCCGTGACTGGCTATATGGGGACCGATACGGCGGAGGCAGCGAAGCAGCTTCTCGCCAACGGCGTCCTCGGTCTTTCTCCGACCGGGATACTCGGAGACCCGACAAAAGCGACCGCCGAGATGGGCAAGGCCTACCTCGATCTCCTGGTCGAGAGGACCTTCGCTATACTGCGCGAAAAGCTCGGTTGACGGGCGGCTTCGCGGGCAGCCCGACGCCTCTTCTTCCGGTTAAAATGACTACCGCTCCGGCGGCAATTGTAATATAATATACGGTGGTGCTGAATATGGAATTAAGCGAGAGCGGCGCCGCCGAGATATCGTAAAGCCGGATGATCTTATGAAGAGAAAGTTTTTGAGCTTGATAGTGACCTGCATGATCCTCATGTCCGCATGCTTCGTATGCGGATCTGAGGTCTTTGCCGCGTCCTATATGAGCAATAAAACTGAGATCCCCATCGACCTTGAGGTCTCCGGAGCCGAGGCTATATGCGAGACCGAGGACGGTTATATCTGGATAGCCCAGTATTCCGGGCTGACCCGCTACGACTCGAAGGAGTTCGTTACCTACAAGAATTTCGAGTACGAGGGCCGCGAATACACCATCATCAACGTCAGATCGCTTGCGGCCAAGGGCAACACCCTCTACGTCGCAACGTCCGAACACGTCTACGTCCATAAGGACAATCACTTCGAGCCCCTGCTGATGAACGCCGGGGTCATCACCGACATCATACTCGACGATAAGAACGACCTTCTTTACATATCCACGCAGAACAACGGCGGTCTCGTCTACGACGTCGCCTCCGGCAGCGTCTCCACCATCCCCGGAACGGAAGGGAGGGCGGTTCGCGATATCGCGCTCGGCTTGGAGGTCGGGGACTACTACTACCAGGGCGACGAGGGCGTCTATGACAGGGACGGCAAAGCGGTTTACCTTGAGCCGAAGATCGTCGACATATATTCCCACGGAACGACTCTGTATATGGGAGAGCACAGCGGGATAATCCACAGATACGATATGGAGAAGAAGAGGGCGCTCAGCGACCTCACCGTTCCCGACCAGATCAACAAGATGCTCTACTCCGACAAGGATCAGATACTCTTCGTCGCCTGCGAGAAGGACGGGATATACTGTATCGATTTCAGCTCGGGCGAGCCTTCGGTCGCGCTGGCCGGAGATCTCGACAACAAGAGCCAGCTCATCGATCTCGCCTTCGACTATGACGGCAACCTCTGGGTCGCCTCGCATTATATCGGCGCCTCCGGCGTGTCCATGATCACCAGGAACGCTCTGTCCGAGCTCCTCTACGACGATCCCGCCTGGAGAGCCCTCAACGCGCCTCCGGCCTTCGACAGGAACGTATACGCCGTCGAAAAGTACGGCGATATCCTCTATGTCGTCACTCCCTCGAGGATATACAGATTCGACCTTATCACCAACCAGATCCTCCCCGACAACGTCATAATGCAGACCATCGATGAGTACGCCGCCACCAAGACCATGGAAGGGCGGAAGCAGGGCGACGACAGCTTCAACTTCGTGTTCTCATGCAGGGACGTCGAGGTGTTCAGGGACAAGGTCTATTTCGCCGTTTACAACGTCGGTCTCGTGGAGTACGACCCGGCCTCCGAGAGCGTGGAGATATACGATCTCGACTATATCAAGGCCCATCTCGGAAAGCTCGTCTTCGATCCGGATCTGGCGATGCTTCCCTCAGTGCGCTCGCTGCGCAGCTTCGACGGTTACCTGGCCATGGGCTACGCGAGAGGGATAATGCGCTACGACGGGACCTGCTTCGACGTGATGAACATCGGCTCGAACGTCCTTTACATCAATAAGACGAAGGACGGACAGATCATGTTCGACAGGACCCAGGGGCTGTACATAGTCGACGACGATTTCTCGACCGTGACCGAGGTCCCAACGGATAAGAGCATAACCGGGAACTGCCTGAAATTCCTCGTGGAAGGCGACTATATCTACTATACGCTGAACAGCCGCCTGTTCAGACTCGATACGGCGGATCCGGACGCTCCCTCCGAGGAGATCGTCATCCCGTACATCAAGGGCTCCATAGTCGAGCTCGCCAAGATAAAGTGCGTCGGCGCGAACGGCGCGCCCGAGTACAAGTACGTGATCGGGAGCCAGGCCCAGCTCTATATAACCGATTCGCTCGAGGGAGGCCGTCTGGAGGATTACGAGGTCTACGACTCGACCAACGGACTGCAGCCCATCATAGCCAACACCTCCGGATACTATGACGAGGCGGAGCAGAAATACTATCTCCAGTCTACCAACGGTATCTACGTATACGATTTCAACCTTACGCGAGACATACCGGCGCCCGTAAAGATCGCGGTGTCCTCGGTCGACCTCGACGGGACTCAGTTCTACGGCGATAACATCACCATCGGAAAGGACGTTTACCGTGTCGCTCTGAACCTCTCGATATTCGGATTCAGACCGAACAACGGCTATACGACCTATTACAAGATGAACGGTATCGACGACGATTACACGGTGTTCACGGAGGATAACCGCAGTATCTACTACACCAACCTTCCCGGCGGGAGCTACGACTTTGAGATCTACGTTATCGACGAGTACGGTCAGGAGTCCAACAGGATCAACATCCACCTCGAGAAGGAGAAGAAGATCTTCGAGCAGTGGTGGTTCTGGGGCATAGTCCTGGTCGCTGCCGCGGCGGCGGTCTTCCTTGCGACTACTCTGATAATACGCTTCAAGACGAGGCAGTCGCTGAAGCGCCAGCTCGAATACAAGAACATAACCCTTGAGTCGATACAGGCCATAGCAAGGACCATCGACGCCAAGGACGAGTACACCAACGGCCATTCCATACGCGTGGGCTACTATTCCAAGATCATCGCGGAAAATATGGATATGAGCCCGGACGAGGTGGACAACATCTACTACATAGCGCTTCTCCACGACATCGGGAAGATCGCGATCCCTGACAGTATACTCAACAAGCCTGGCCGCCTCTCCGACGAGGAGTTCAAGGTGATGAAGAGCCACACGACCCGCGGGGCGACGATACTCAAGGGTATCTCCACCATCCCGCAGATCATCGAAGGCGCGAAATCACACCACGAGAAGTACGACGGTTCGGGCTATCCCGAAGGCCTTAAGGGCGAGAGCATCCCCTTCGTGGCGAGGATAATATGCTGCGCGGACTGTCTCGACGCGATGGCCTCAAAGAGGGTATACAAGGAGCCCTTCCCGATCGAGGTCATCATAAACGAGTTCGAGCGCTGCTCCGGAACGCAGTTCGATCCGGAGATCGCCAGGGTGGTCATCCAGCTGATCGCGACCGGCAGGCTGCAGCCCATCGCCGCGGACAACACCTACCTCGGAAGCGACGGCAAGACCCACAGGATACAGGGCAGCGGAGACCCGCAGAAGGCGTAGCAGGCGCCGCCCACAGCAGGGTATATGGAGTTTCTTAAAGCTCATCAACTCAATATAATGCTCTTCATGAGCGGCATATGCTTCGTTCTGGCGATACTGACTCTCACGACCAAAGCTCTTAGCCCTAAGCGAAAGAGGATACTCGCGCTTATTGAGACAGCGGCCATGATACTTCTTATGTCGGACCGCTTCGCGTACATATACCGCGGCGATCCGAGCCAGCTGGGCTACTGGATGGTGAGGATATGCAACTTCCTCGTCTATTTCATGACCCTTGAGATCTCCCACGCGCTTACTCTCTACCTCATCGATCTGTTCAGGACCGAGGGGAAGCTCACTGTCGTTCCAAGGCGCCTCTTTATCTGCGAGGTCCTGTTCGCGATAGGACTGGCCCTTCTTGTCGTCGCCCAGTTCACCGGACTCTACTACACCTTCGACGCGAACAACACCTACCAGCGCGCGCCTGCCAATATACTCTGCTACGTCGCGCCCTTCCTTATAACCTTCCTCCAGATATCAGTCGTCGCCCAATACCGAAAGCAGCTCCGCCCCCTGATCGTCTTTTCGCTCGGGCTGAACACCTTAGTTCCGCTCATAGCCTCGATCGTGCAGATATTCACCTACGGCGTGTCGCTGACGAACATGACGGTCGTGGGAATGGCGATATTCCTCTATATCTTCGTTATACTCGACCTCAGCGAGACCGCGGAGCACGCGAAGAATATGGAGATAGAGTTCTATAAAAAGGAGAAGGAGCGCGAGCACGACATGTTCGAGCAGACGGCCGCGGCTCTTGCCAGCGCCATCGACGCAAAGGACAGATATACGCGCGGCCATTCCAGCCGTGTCGCGGCCTATTCGCAGATGATAGCGAAAGACGCGGGAAAATCCGAGGAAGAGATAGAGCAGATATACTTCGCGGCGCTGCTCCACGACGTTGGGAAGATCGGTATAGCGGACAGCATTATAAACAAGGAAGGCAGGCTGACCGACGAGGAGTTCGCGCAGATCAAGCGCCACCCGATCTACGGGAGCCAGATACTGTCGCAGATACACCAGTCCCCCAGTCTTTACATAGGCGCGCGCCATCACCACGAGCGCTACGACGGAAAGGGTTATCCTGACGGGCTGAGCGGAGAGAACATCCCGGAGCTCGCGAGGATAATCGGAGTCGCCGACTCGTACGACGCGATGACCTCGAAGAGGAGCTACCGCGATACGATGCCGCAGGAAAAGGTCAGAAGCGAGCTCGTCAAGGGCAGAGGAACTCAGTTCGACCCGCGCTTCGCGGATATAATGATCCGCCGGATCGATCTGGATACCGGATACAAGATGAGAGAAGAGATATAAAGCTCCGGCGGGGTCCGGAGCTTTTCAGTTCTTTACCCAATCTTCGCCTAGCAGCGCGCCGAGCATGGTCTCGGCGGCAACAGCCTCCGCGAGGGGCAGCAGGGTATCCGCGACGGCCGGAAGCTCAACGGTATAGACGTTCGGACGCCTGGGGACGTCCTTCGAGGAATAGACCATGATCCTTCCGCCGTGGTCGAGTATAAAGTTGAACATCCTGAGGTCCTGAGTCCCTTCGAGGAGCTCGGGCTCGAAGATCTGCGCGAGGTAAGCCGCGCCCTGCTTGCAGCTGTGGTAATGACCGTGGGCGAAATCGGCGAGCTCCCACTCGCTCGTGGCGTTGTGAAGGCTCTCGCGGTAGGCGAGGCAGATCTGGCGCGACGCCGCTCTTGAGGGACCGTTTGCGAGAAGATCGAAACAGCTTACTCCGCCCGCGAAGGCGGCCATTTTCCCGGAAGGCTCTTCCCAGTTCCCGCACCATCCGCGTACCCAGTCTATAGTTCTGTCAAGATCCTTCTCGAACTCTTCGCAGTACGTCCCGGTAAGATATCTTCCGAGTATGTTCAGTATCATCATCGAGACCTCGTAGGTCTTGTTCGTTACGCTCGTCTCGATCCCGGCCCTGATCGGAAGGGGAAGATCGCAAAGCTCCGCGAGCTTCGAGTCCTCGTTGTTGAATATCCCGGCGACGGTCGTGATCCTCTTCGCCTTTTCGACCAGGCGCACGACCTCCTTCGAATTGCCCGAGGCCGAGACCGCGACCACCAGGGTCCTTTTGTCTATCAGCCCGAATTCGAACCTGTCGAGCTCGTCGGAAGAGAAGGCGACGCAGGGGATACCGCGCGCGCTGAGAAAGCCTCTTATGACCTCGGTGGAATAGAGGGAGCTTCCCATACCGGTCAGCGCCACCTTGTCCAGTCCTTTCGACCTGAACGCCCCGGCGGCCGCTTCCATAAGCCTTGTCCCTTCTCCCCTGTAGAAGTCCGCGACCTCCCGCAGTACCTCGCCCTGGGTAAGAAGCTCAGTCAGAAAACCGTTCATAGCAGTTCCTTTCATCCTGTCAGTTATTATTCGCAACTTAACTATAACACAAACGCTTTTATAGGTTATAATAAAAGAGCCGCCGGACCTCTCGAAAGGGCGGGCGGCAGAAAGGGATGTCGTTATGAACAGTCTTGTATTAGCCGGTATAGCTTTGGGAGCGGTCGTGACCGTGGTCGAGCTTTATCTGTATCAGCTCCCGAACTGGCTGTCGACGGCGCTGTATATCGTCGCCATGGCGCTCATAATCGTCGGCATGGCCCGCAACGAGAGGAACAAGAGATATCAGCCCGGCGAGAACGTCCCGTCCGGAAATCTTTTCCCCAAGACCAGGAAAAAGAGATAGTCCCTTTATTTCAGCGTAACTTCCCCGACCAGGTCTGAGCCGAAGAACCAGCGGATCTGGTCGTATTTCTTTGTCTGGCCGAGACACCACATCAGCTTGGTCACCACGGCCTCCTGGGTCATGTCGTAGACCGGGATCCCGCCGCATTCAAGTATCCTCTGACCCGTCTCGTAGATGCTGAGGTCGCTGCCCTCGTAGCGGCACTGGCTCCCGACGAGTATGGGCAGCCCGTTATCCGAGGCCTTGCGTATCTCGGCCGTGATGTCGTGTCCGAGGAACGGGAGGGCGCCGAGCCCGAAGCTCTCGATGTATATCCCTTCGTAGCCCTTGTCCTGGAAGAACGAGAAGATGTCCAGATCCATCCCCGGGAAGACCTTGAGGACCGCTATCCTCGACGAGTAGT
>JAEEGL016952189.1_pt1 | contig 18676 bp, 17 predicted proteins | sample 9134231 | NCBI WGS metagenome assembly JAEEGL01 (sample SAMN16246548, study PRJNA631951) | gut metagenome | biome: gut microbiome; feature: rumen; material: fiber-attached | host: Bos | place: Iran: Karaj | collected 2018-10 | reverse complement strand
ACTATGTGTTCCACGATAAGATGACCGCAGGTCTCACCTATAACGGCGACGTGGTCGTGAAAGTGAACGGCCAGCCCATCACTGGTGGCGCGACCACCTTCACCGCTGGCAGCCTTGACGGCGACACGCTGACCATCACCTTCAAAAACTCCTTCATCAACGGCCTTGCCGATGATACCGAGATCGTGATCGAATACTCCGCGACCGTCAACTCCGACGCGCTGCAGATTGACCCCGCGAAGAACACCGCTTACCTGAACTACGGTGACGAAACCGGCGAAAACTCCACGCCCATCAAGGAAACCGAAGTTTACAACGCGAAGATCTCCGTGATCAAGACCGACGATGAAAACAAGCCCCTTGCCGGTGCAGGCTTTGTTCTGAAAAACAAAGAAGACGGCAAATTCTACACCCTTGTCAACAACGACATCGTTTGGGTCGATTCCATTGACGCAGCTGATGAACACATGTCTGACGCCGAAGGTAACGTTCCCGCGTTCACCGGCCTTTGCGACGGCACCTACACTCTGGTTGAAAAGACTGTTCCCGCCGGTTACAACGGTGCGGCCGATGTTGACATCACCATCGCCGGACGCAACTTTACCGCTGAGAACCTGATTCAGTCCGCGACCGTGGTCAACAAGGAAGGTCCGGCACTGCCCTCCACCGGTGGCATCGGTACCACGATCTTCTACATCGTCGGTTCCGTCCTGCTGCTTGCAGCCGCGATCGTTCTGATCGCAAGAAGACGTACTGCTGCTGACGTTGCGTAAGTACGCTTCGAGATTTAGTTAACCGAATGTCCGGGGCGGGGAAACCCTGCCCCGGGCAATAAGGAGAGCACTATGAAAAGAAAAGTAACGACAATTTTGTTTGTTCTGATATTCCTCATAGGTCTGTCCTTATTGCTTTATCCGACCGTGAGTGACCGCTGGAACAGCTATCACCAATCGAAAATGATCATTTCCCACGCGGAAAACGTGGACAGACTCGGCAAAGAGGCATGCGAAAAGCTGATTGCCGATGCAAATGCCTTCAACAAAGATCTGCGCAAGTTTCCCGACCGCTGGAACATGACCGGCGCGGAAAAAAAGCAATATGAAGAACAGCTGATCAGCGACGAAACAAAGATCATCTCCTATGTGGAGATTCCCAAAATCAAGATCAGCCTGCCGGTTTATCACGGCACAGGAGCCGCCGTTCTGCAGGAAGCGATCGGCCACATGGAGGGCACCTCGCTGCCGGTCGGCGGAGAGGGCACCCACTGCGTGCTTTCCGGTCACCGCGGTCTGCCCAGCGCAAAGCTGTTTACCGATCTCGACAAGCTCGTGATCGGCGACGAATTCCTGCTGTATACGCTCAACGAGGTGCTGACTTATGAAGTCGACCAGATCCGCGTGGTTCTGCCCACCGATCTGAGCACGCTGGCGTTTGAGGAAGGCAAAGACTATTGCACCCTGTTTACCTGCACGCCCTATGGCGTGAACACGCATCGTCTGATGGTACGCGGACATCGGGTGGAAACGGTGGAAACCAAACATATTCTCATAACGGCGGACGCGCTGCAGATCGACGAGATCACGGTTGCGCTGGTGATCGGCGTACCGATTCTGGCTATTGTGTTCTTTGTGGTTCTGGTTCGTCCGCGCAAGAAAAAACTGAGTGAAATGAGGTTCGGATTATGAAAAAACGATTGACCGCTTTTCTGGTTCTGTGCATGCTGTTTTGTATGCACGGGGCTGTATTTGCGGTGCAATCCGAACCGGTTGCCGCACAGCCGGATCTGATGCGCAACGGCAGTATCACCGTACATCTTGAAACGGTGAACGAAGCGCCGGTCACAGACGGCGCTGCCCGGCTGCTGCTGGTGAGTGCGCTCCTGGACGGTCCGAACGGCGCCTATTTTGAACCCAACGCCGCATTCGGCACGCTGCCGTTTGATCCTGTCGCTGTGCTGGAGGACCCCGAAACGCCGAAAGCGCTGGCGGAGATTGCACAGCAAAAGCAGATTCCGTCCACAACGGCGCCGTTTGAGCAGGGCATTGCCCGGTATACGTCGGTTGCGCCCGGTCTCTATCTTGTGATGCAGGACGCGTCCGCGATCGAATCGTTTACCCGCATGCAGCCGTTGCTGGTGCTTGTGCCGCAATTGCAGGACGGCGTCTATCTCTATGACGTGGACTGCTATCCGAAAGCCGTGAACGAACGCGGCGCCATCGAACTGGAGATGGAAGCCGAAAAGAAAATCGTAAATCGCGGCGGCACCGCGCCCGCAGATACGGAGTTTTCGTTTATCCTGACGCCGGAAAACGCGGAGCAGCCGATGCCGAAAACCGAAAACGCACAGATCGATCCGCGTACGGGCGCTTCGGTGGTGTCCCGCAAGGGCGCCGGTACCGTTTCGTTCGGCACGCTCTCGCTCGGCAAGCAGGATATCGGCAAAACCTACCGCTATACGATCCATGAAGTGAAGGGCACTGCCCAATACTTTACCTATGACGTTTCGGTCTATACCGTCACGGTTGCTGTGACCGACAGCGGCGACGGCGAACCGAAAGCGACCGTTACCATCACCGACGAAAACCAGAAGAGCGTAGACCGCGCGGTGTTCACCAACACCTATGCGCCGCCCGAAAAGCCGGAGATCCCGAAAACGGGTCAGCTCTGGTGGCCGGTGGTTGTGCTGGCATTCTTCGGACTTCTGCTGATTATCCTCGGCGTCGGACGCCGCAGAGCGGTCAGGGAGGACTGAACATGAAAAAGAAACGCGGCACGGTTCTGATCGTGCTCGGCGTGCTGCTTCTGGTCGGTGCGCTCGGGTTTGCCGGCTACAATGTGCTGGACGCCCGGCGTGCACAGCAGCAGGCGGACGCCGTGCAGGTGCAGCTGGAAGAGAAGATTGAGCAGAACAAAGCGAAAAAGAAAGCGCTTCTGCCCGGTCAGCAGCCGCTCGGCGAAGAGATGGCGGTGGAAGAGATCGACGGTCGGCGCTATATCGGCACGATCGAGATTCCGGCGTTGGACAAAAAGCTGCCGGTGCTTGAGGACTGGAGCTATGAGAATCTGAAGATTTCGCCCTGCCGCTACAGCGGAACGTATTATACGGACGATCTTGTGATCTGTGCGCACAACTACAGCTCGCATTTCAACGGGCTGCGCTGGATTGAACCGGGCGAAGAGGTCATCTTCACAACCGTGGACGGCATGCGCTACCGCTACATCATCACGACCCGGGAAACGCTGTTCCCGACCGAGGTGGAGCGCATGATCAACGCGCAGGACGACTGGGATCTGACACTGTTCACCTGTTTCATCGGCGGCAGAACCCGCTGCACGGTGCGCTGCACAAGGGTGGAACCGTAAACAAAACATACAACACAAACGCTGCGGACTGCGAAGGTCTGCGGCGTTTTTTCTTTTTCGGAATGCATGCTGCTCTGTGCGACGGTTCGGGACGGTTGACAGCCTTCCTAAAAAAAGGTATAATAAGATGTTATATTATGACTGTTGAGGTGGAAACATGAAGACCCTTCGTATCCATATTCTGCGCCACGGACTGACGCAGGGCAATTTGGATGGCTTGTATGTCGGTCATACCGATATGCCCCTTTGCGAAAAGGGAATTGCGCAGCTGGAAGAGATGAAGCGGCAATACCGCTATCCGGAGACACAGTTTGTGTTTTCGAGCCCTCTGCAGCGCTGTTTGCAGACGTCGCAGCTTTTGTTCCCGTCGGTCAAGCCGATGGTCATCGATGCGCTGACGGAATACGATTTCGGCGAATACGACGGCAAAAGCGCCGCCGAGCTGCACGAAAAATCGCCGCTGTTCGACCGCTGGCTGCGCGGCGAAGCGGGCGTGAAGCCGCCGTTCGGCGAAAGCAACGAGGATTTCACCCGCCGCGTGTGCAGCGCCTTTGCGCGCATCGTGGAGGGACTCTTGAAAACGGGAACCGACAACGCCTATATCATCACCCACGGCGGTGTGCTGATGGCGATCCTTGCCAATTTCGGACTGCCCGAGGCCGCGGCGACCGACTGGCTTACGCCCTCCGGCTGCGGCTATACGCTGCGGATTGACCCGACGCTCTGGATGGCGGGACAGAAGGCGGAAGTGATTGAAGAGATTCCGCTGTCCACGCAGGAGCAGGCGGATCACTATTACGACGGCTGGGACTACTATCCGGACGACGATGACTTTGACGTTTCGGAGTACGTATAAGAAAGCGGGAAACAAGATGAAAGGAAAGCAAGAGAAGAGGGATTGCGCGTGAATGTGCTGCTTTTGGGCGATGTGGTGTCGCAGTGCGGGTGTGAATTTGTGCGCAAAGCGCTGCCCGCCTATAAACGCTTTGCGGGTGTGGATCTGTGCATTGCCAACGCGGAAAACAGCGCCAAGGGCAACGGCGTCACGCCGCAGTCGGCGCAGTTTCTGCTCTCGTCCGGCGTTGATTTTCTGACGACCGGCAACCACGCCTTCCGCCGCAGGGAGGTCTATGATTACCTGGAGGAAACCGAAACGATCCTTCGCCCGTATAACTACCCGTCCGGCGCACCGGGGCGGGGAACCGGCGTGATCGACATGGGCTTTGTGCGCGTGGGTGTGATCAATCTGATGGGCACGATGTATCTCGACGCGCTGGACAACCCGTTTCATGCGGTGGAGCGTGCGCTGCGGGAGCTTGACGACTGCCGCGTGGTGCTGGTGGATTTTCACGCCGAGGCCACAAGCGAAAAACGCGCAATGGGCTTTTTCCTGGACGGCAGGGTCTCTGCCGTGGCAGGCACGCACACCCATGTGCAGACCAGCGACGACTGCGTGCTGCCCGGCGGCACGGGATATATCACCGATCTGGGAATGTGCGGCGCGGTGCAGTCTGTGCTCGGCGTGAAAAAGGAACTGGTGATTGAAAAATTCCGCACCCAGCTGCCGGCGCGCTTCGACACCGAAGAGAGCGGCGCGTGCGCGCTGGAAGGCTGCCTGTTCGACATTGACGAAAAGTCCGGTCGCTGCCGTTCGGCGCAGCGGGTCCGGCTGCAATAAAGGAGAGACAACGATGAAAAAATGCTGTGCGCTGTTGCTGGCGCTGACCTTGCTGCTGTTGCTTTGCGCCTGCGGCAAAACACCGGAAGAGCCGGTGAGTGAACCCGACCCGAGCGATACCACAGCGCCCGCCGTGACCGAAGCGAACACGGCGGTGCATGACGTGGTGCTGCCGTATACGGCGGCGGATTCGCTCAATCCCTTCCAGACAAAAAGCGCCATGAACCGCGATATTTGCACGCTGCTGTATGATTCTCTGGTGCGGCTCGACGAGCACTTTATGCCGGTGCTCTCGCTTGCAGCCGCCATCCGGCAGGAGGGCTTGAAGCTGACTGTGGCGCTGCGCAGCGACGCGCAGTTTACCACCGGCGATCTGCTGCAGGCGCGGGACGTGATACGGTCTTTTGAATGTGCCAAAGAGAGCCCGTGCTATGAAGCGCGGCTGGCAACCTTTGAATCGTGCAGTCTTTCCGGCGAAGAGGTTGTGTTTACACTGGCACAGGAAAACGTCCAGGCAGAAGGCTGCCTGGATTTCCCGATTGTGAAATTCGGCACGGAGGAAACCGAAATCCCGATCGGCTCCGGACGCTACCGGCTGTATCACCGGGATGCGGATCTCTATCTGGACGCCAACGAAACCGGCAGCGCCCGGGAGGAAATGGAGCTGAAAACCATCAAGCTTCTCGATATCAGCACCCGCGAAAACGAACTGCAGCTGATGCAGATCGGGGAAATGAGCGCACTGTATGTGGACCCGACAACGCTGGAGCGGACCAAGATTTTTGCCGGCGAAGAAATTGTGCCGATGCTCAACCTTGTTTATCTCGGACTCAACAGCGACCGCCCGCATCTGCAGGACGCGGCGTTTCGCTGCGCGATTGCAGCCGCACTCGATAAGCCAACGCTGGTTTCCACCGCCTATGACGGCTATGCCTCGGCAACCGATGCGCCGTTCCATCCGCTTTGGGGCAACGCCGATTTACCGGACGTGACCTTCGATCCGCAGGCGGCGCCCGGGCAGCTCGATGCGTTGGGCTGTTTGCTTTCCGCTGCGGGCAAGCGTGTGAAGGAGGAGGAAACCGTCACGCTGGAGCTGGTGTGCAACAGCGAGAACAAGGTGCGCATGGCGTGTGCCGAACTGATCCGGCAGCAGCTGGAGGACTGCGGCTTCGGCGTGAATCTGTCGTCGCTCGATTACGACAGCTATCTTGCGCGGCTGGAATCCGGGCAATACGACCTGTATGTGGGCGAAGTGAAGCTGACGGCGGATATGGATCTGTCCATGTTCTTTGCCGAAGACGGCGCGGCGGGCTACGGCATTTCTTCCGGCAGCGCCAGCGCCAAGGCGTATGACGACTGGCGCGACGGCACCGCGGAAACAACGATGTTTGCGCAGGTCTTTTTGCAGGACCAGCCGTTTGTGCCGATTTGCTTCCGCAGCAGTGTGCTGTATTATGCCAAGGAGCTGCAGGTGGAAGGCGGCGTGTGCGAAAACGATCTGTTCGGCAATCTGTACGCGTGGTCGTATGGAGCATGACGCCCCCGGACAAAAAAGACAACCTGAAATCTGAAAGGAGAAGCGCAGCATGCGAACGCGCGATATGGATGTGCAGTATATCAAAGGCGTGGGTGAAAAACGCGCCGTTTTGCTGCGCAAGCTCGGCATCTGCAGCGTCTGGGACGCGGTGCATTACTATCCGCGCGCGTACCTGGATTTTTCCGTCTGCACGCCCATTGCGGCTTTGCAGCCGGGCGACACAGCCTGTGTGCGCGGAGTGGTCGGCTGCCCGGTCAGCGGCGGTATGATCCGGCAGGGCATGTCGATCTATAAAACCGTTGTGACCGACGGCGACGACGTGCTGCACCTGACGATTTTCAACAATAAATTTCTCGCCCAGCGATTGCAGGAGGGCGAGACCTATCTGTTTTACGGCAAGGTTACAAAGCAATACGGCAGCTGGGAAATGACCAATCCGCTGGTGGAAGACCCCGACGGCAACGTGCCGTTCCATCCGGTCTATCCGCTGACAGCGGGGCTTGGCGCCCGGCAGCTGTCGCAGATCATTCATCAGGCGCTGCTGCTTTGGACACGCGACGAGCCCGACGATCTGATTCCTCCGGACATCCGGCGGCGCTATCAGCTTGCCCACGCGCTGTTTGCGCTCAAAAATATTCACGAGCCCGACACCATGCACGACATGGAGGTGGCGCGGCGGCGGCTGATTTTTGAAGAGCTGTTCGTGCTGCAGTGCGGCATGGCGCTGCTGCGGCGCCGCAACCGCACCAAAACCCGCATTCGCGTGCAGACGCACAGCGTGCAGGACTTTCTGGCAACGCTGCCGTTCCAACCGACCGGCGCACAGACCCGCGCCATCAACGACTGCCTGCGCGATTTTACAACCGGCGATGCCATGAACCGGCTGGTGCAGGGCGACGTCGGCTCCGGCAAAACCGTTGTGGCGGCCGCCGCGCTGTGGGTCATGGCAAAAAGCGGCTATCAGGGTGCCATGATGGCGCCGACCGAGATTCTTGCCAAGCAGCACGCGCAGACGCTGCAGACTCTGTTCGGCGACGCGCTGCAGGTTACGCTGCTGACCGGCGGACTTACCGCCAAACAAAAGCGCATTGCCAAGCAGCACATTGCCGACGGCACGGCGCAGATCGTGGTCGGCACCCACGCACTGTTGACCGAGGACGTGCAGTTTTCCGCGCTCGGGCTGGTTGTGACCGACGAGCAGCACCGCTTCGGGGTGCGCCAGCGCAGCACGCTCGGCGAAAAGGGCGACACGCCCCACGTGCTTGTGATGTCTGCCACACCGATTCCGCGCACGCTGTCGCTGATTATCTACGGCGATCTGGACGTGTCGGTCATTGATGAGCTGCCGAAAGGGCGGCAAACGATCAGCACCTATTGCGTGGACAGCAGCTATCACGCACGGGTCTATGCCTTTGTGCGCAAGCATCTGGACGCCGGGCGGCAGGCGTATATCGTCTGCCCGGCGGTGGAGGAGACGGAGGGCGACCTGCTTTCCGCGGTCGGCTACGCGAAGGAGCTGAGCGAACGGGAGTTTTCCGACTACCGCGTCGGTCTGCTGCACGGCAAAATGAAGCCGAAGGAAAAGCAGCAGGTGATGGCGGATTTTGCCGCCGGCGACATTCAGCTGCTGGTTGCCACCACGGTGATCGAGGTGGGCATCGACGTGCCGAACGCGGTGCTGATGGTGATTGAAAACGCCGAACGCTTCGGACTCTCGCAGCTGCACCAGCTGCGCGGACGCGTGGGACGCGGCAGGGAAAAATCCTATTGCGTTCTGGTCAGCGACGCACAGGGCGAAGCGGCGACGCAGCGGCTGGAGGCGCTTTGCAAAACCAACGACGGCTTCAAAATTGCAGACGCCGACCTGCGTCTGCGCGGTCCGGGCGACTTCTTCGGCGCGCGGCAGCACGGGTTGCCGCAGCTGCAGATTGCCGATCTGCTGCAGGATATGGAAACGCTGCAGCAGGCAAGAGAAGCGTCGCAGCAGGTGATTGCCGCCGACCCGCATCTACAGAAGGAAGAACACAAGGAACTGAAAGACGCGGTTGTGCGCCTGTTTCAAAAGAACGGCACCGCCGCGCTGAATTGACGATATGACGATGCAGAACAGAACCATGACCGCCCGCATGCGGGAAACCGAACGGCAGCTGGCGCTGCTGTTTGCGGAAGAAACGCCGTTTTCGGCGCATCTGATGAAATGGAGCGATCCGCATCTGCCAGACAAATATGACCATAACTGCTTTACCTACGGCAGCACGCCGCCGACCGCGGACGAGATCGAACGCGCAAGGGCATATCAGCTGGCGCACGGCGACCGCTTTTTGAAGCTGGAGGGCGACGCGCCGCTGCCCGAAACCGACGGCTTTGAGAAAAGCGTCACACTGACGATGGTGCTGTTAGGCGGCATTGACAATTGGAAAGCCAACCCGACCGTGGCAGTGCGCAAACCGGCACTTCCGCAGCTGGAAGCGTTGGAGGTGCGCTCGTTCGGCAACGTCTGGGGCGCAGACTTCTGCCGGCGCAACATCCGGCGGCTTTATGACAAGCTGACCTTTCACGGCGCATATTTCGGCAGCACGCTTGCCGGCGCGTGCTACAGCTTCCGCTTCAACGGCTGCACGTGTATCGACGGTCTGGTGGTTGACGCGGCGTTCCGAAGGCGGTACGTTGCAACCACGCTGCTCGCGTCGGTGGTATCGGCGCATCCGGATGATCTGATCTTCCTGCATGCCGACGCCGACGACACGCCGAAATGCATGTATGAAGCCCTCGGCTTTCGGGCAACAGACACTCTTTATGAATATCTGCGCACCGATCTGTGACGCAGACCCCGATTCCAAAGAAAGGAGACGAACGCACATGGCAAACGAACGCTACGCGGCTTTTGACGGCCGCGAGGCGCTGAAGATTGTGTCTCCGGCGGAAACCGGCGCACTGATCGCGTCGCAGCGCAGGCAACGGCTGTTCCCGTTTTTCTTTGTGGAACTGCTGGGCAATCTTGTGGTGTCGCGCGTGTGCGGCGCAGCGGATGTTCTTTGGCGCTATCTGTTTGCGGGCGCGGTCGTCTTCTGCAAGGCGGTGCGCTATCTCTGGCGCAAGATCTGGGCGGCTGGCAAACAGACGCCCCTGCAGATGACCCGGGACGCCGCCGGCATCCATCGCGATCTGTCGATGTTGCGCGAGGGCGCAAAACGCAACAAGCAAAACCGCGGGTTTGTTTTTGTGCGCGCCCATCTGCGCTATCTGCACCGGTCGTTCCGGCTGCGCCGCACGTTCTGGCAAACGCTGCGCAACATTATTTTGCCGCTGCTTGCGCTGGCGGTTCTGCTCGGCGCGGCAGTGCGGCTGCGCACCACAACGCCGGCGCTGCAGGTCCGGCTCGGCGATACGGTGGTGGGCTACGCCGCCGACGAGACCGTGGTGCAGCAGGCGCTTGCGGACTTGCGCGACATGCTGCCGCAAAACGGCGACCGCCTGAGCGAAGCGCTGGGCGATACGCCGTCGTATCAGCTCAAACGGGTGCCGCTGTCGGCGCTTTCCGGCAGTGCGCAACTGAGCGCCGCTATGCTGGCAGGCGCAAAAACGTCGCTGGTGCCTGCGTGCGGCATCTATATTGACGGCACGTTCCTGTGTGCGGTGCGCAACGAAAGCGACGCGGTGTCTGCGTTTCACCGGCTGATTGCGCCGGTGCGGCAAAAGGCGAAGCCGGGCAGACAGGTGGCGTTTGTGGAGACGATCGACTACGTGCAGGGCTTGTATGCCGACGACGCGCAGACCCTTTGGGATCCGCTGACGCTGCTGCGCACCCTGCGCACGCCGAAAAGCGAGGCGGTCTATTACAAGGTGCAGCCGAACGACACGCTGGCATCAATCAAAAAATCGCAGGAGATCTCCGGTGCCATGCTGCGCGCGCGGAATCCGGGCGTAGATTTTGACCGTCTGACCGCCGGGCTGAAGCTGCTGATTCAGCCGCAGACGGATTACGTGCGCGTGAAGGAGATGGAATTTATCCGCTGGAACAGTGTGGTGCCGTTTGAAACCGTGCAGCGCGAAAGCGAAACGCTGCGCGCGGGTACCACCAAGATTTTGCAGACCGGCAAGAACGGAAAACAGCAGACCACGGAGATGATTACCTATATCGACGGCAAAAAGATCAGCGACGCCGTGGTGTCGGTGCAGCAGACCTCGGCGCCCGTGCAGCAGATCATTCTGATCGGCACGCAGTCGCCCTATCAAAGCTACGGCGGCGCCGGCGGCGGCAGCAGCCGCAGCGGCTTCATCTGGCCGGCGGTCGGCGCGTATACGCTCTCGTCCGGCTTCGGCTACCGCAGCGCGCGCATTTCCGGGCGCAGCTTCCACGGCGGGGTAGACATCGTCAAGCCCGGCGGACATTCCACGGGCGCGCCGGTGATTGCGGCGGCGGCAGGGCGCGTAACGGTGGCGCAAAACGGCTATCGCGGCTACGGACACACGGTTGTGATCGACCACGGCAACGGGCTGGAAACGCGCTATGCCCATATGAAGCCCGGCTCGATCACCGTCCGGGTGGGGCAGACCGTGTCGCAGGGGCAGCAGATCGGACAGATCGGCTCCACCGGCAACGTCACGGGACCGCATCTGCATTTTGAAGTGATGAAAAACGGCACGAAAGTCAACCCGATGAACTATATTGGATAGGGGACAGCCATGGGAAAGAAAGCATCGAAAGAAACCAAGAGCAAGATCGTCTCCGCAGCGTGGAAGCTGTTTTATGAGCAGGGCTACGACAACACAACGGTGGACGAGATCATTGCGGAATCCGGCACGAGCAAGGGATCGTTCTATCATTATTTTGACGGCAAGGACGCACTGCTCGGGTCGCTGGCCTATCTGTTTGACGAAATGTATGAGACGCTCAGCGACACGATTGACCCCGGCATGCACAGCATCGACGTGCTGTGCTATCTCAACCGCGAGCTGTTCGGCATGATTGAAAACCGGATTGATATTGATCTGCTCACACGGCTGTATTCGACCCAGCTGACAACCAAGGGCGAAAAGCATCTGCTCGACCGTAACCGCGTGTACTATAAGCTGTTGCGCAGGATCGTTCTGCGCGGGCAGGAAAAAGGCGAAATCACGGCGCAAAAGAGCGTCAACGATATCGTGCGGCTCTATGCCATGGCGGAACGCGCACTGCTGTATGACTGGTGCCTGTGCGCCGGCGACTATTCGCTGCAGGCGTATGCCGCGGAAGTTTTGCCGATGTTTTTGTCTTCTCTCAGAAACAGCTGACAGCGACGGTCAACACTCAACGGAAAAGCCCGAAACCGGTTTGCGGTTTCGGGCTTTGTGTGTTTCAGGTCAGCGCTTTTTGTAAAGCAGCAGCTCGGGATTTTTACCGTCCGCTTCATAGGTGCAGATGAGAATAAACTCCATATTCGCCAGCACCCCGAAGCAGCGGCTGTCGTCAAACAGGCACGGCAGCTGGTTGCCGAGATAGGTCGTGTTGTCGTTGAGAAACCTGACCGTTTCGCCGTTCGGCAACCGGTAGGGCAGGTTGACGAACGCACCGACCAGCGCGTTCAGCTTTTCCAGTTTCGGCATCCCGTCGATGGAAAGCGCGTTGATCTCGTCGATCAGCTTCTCTTTGAATGCGTCAAATTCTCCGTTGTCGCCCAGCTCCTTGTAGCGCTTCCAATAATCGAGCTGTGGCAGCGTCTGGCGCAGATAGGCGCGCGCGGCGTCTTCGCTCAGCTGTTCGCTTGCCATGTGTTTGGCGCAAACGTCGATCAGATCATCCAGGTCGCTGTACATATACTGCCCGTCGGCATAGCACCACTTGCAGTACTGCTCGTTCATCGTGCCGTCGGATTCCCGGCTGATGATGCTGTCCTCCAGCGGCATGCCGCAGCATTGGCAGATCAGCTGCCGCGGCGCACCGAGCAAGGTGTTGATGGAAACGTCAAACAGCTTCGAAAGCAGCTTCAGCGTTTCGGTGTTCGGCACCGTCTCGCCGGTCTCCCAGCGCGAGACCGCCTGCCTCGTCACAAAGACTTTTTCCGCCAGCGCGTCCTGCGACAGTCCGTGCTTGGTGCGCAGTTCATAAAGAATCTCTTTTGTTTGCATAAGCGATTCCTCCTTTTACTATATCATAGCACAGCAAAGATCGGCAGTCAAGCAACCGGCAGTTGACATGCAACCGTCAATCGTCAACAGTCAACCGTTGACAGACATCCGTCTATTTTTCACTTTCGTCAATAAAAGCGAAAATCGGCAAAAAGTTTTTTCTCTGTATTTTTGTTAGTCTGTACTTAAGTCTATAAAAGAAAAGCTTTAAAATAGCAGATTATAAATAAAATCTAAAGAATTATTATTCAATATCGTCCAAACTTTGTTCTGTATTGCGTTTTGCAAAAGAATATGGTACACTTTTGCGGTACTTTTCAAAACGAAGGAAAGGAGCTGTTTCTATGACAGCGCAACTACTCGCATTTGTCCTCTATCTGTTGCTGGTGCTCGGCATCGGTCTGTTCTTCTTTATCAAAGACCGCAGCGGCGGCGAAAAGGATTATTTCCTTGGCGGTCGCAGCATGGGCCCGTGGGTCACCGCCATGAGCGCGCAGGCGTCCGACATGAGCGGCTGGCTGCTGATGGGCTTCCCGGGCTCGATCCTTGCGTTCGGCATGGGCAAGGTCTGGATCGGAATCGGACTGGCGCTCGGCACGGCGCTCAACTGGATCTTTGTTGCAAAGCGTCTGCGTTCATTCTCCAAAGCGGCCAACGATTCCATCACGCTGCCGCAGTATCTCAAGAACCGCTTTGCTGCCAAAAATCCGGCGCTGCAGATCATCTGTGCCATTGTGTTTCTCGTGTTCTTTACCGTCTATGTTGCGTCGTCGTTTGTGGCGGGCAAAACGGTGCTGCTGACCGTGATTCCGCAGCTTGAGGGCAAGGAGTCGCTGGCGCTCGCCATCTTTGCGCTCATCATCATCGCCTACACCTTCTCCGGCGGCTTTAAGGCTGTTTGCTGGACCGACTTTTTCCAGGGCATCATGATGCTCATCGCGCTGCTTTCCATCCCCATCATCATCCTTGTGGCGCACCATCCCGATGCCGCCAACCTGACGGTGACACTTACCGACGGCACGGTGAACAGGTTTGACCCGAATCCGTTCTCCTCCTCGTGGCAGGATATCATATCCGGACTCGGCTGGGGTCTCGGCTATTTCGGCATGCCGCACATTCTGGTGCGCTTTATGTCCATCAAGAAGCCGTCGCTCATCAAAAAGAGCGCCACGGTCGCCATCATCTGGGTGGTGCTTTCCCTCGGCGCAGCCATCGCCATCGCCATCCTCGGTCGCATGCTTGTGGGGCAGGAGCTGCTTGACGCCGGGATGCAGGAGCGCATTTTCATCCGTCTTGCCGGCAAGCTCTTCCCGCCGTTTGTGGCAGGCATCCTGCTTTCCGCTATTGTGGCGGCTGCCATGAGCACGGCGGACTCGCAGCTGCTGGTGGCGTCGTCCTCGTTTACGTCCGATATTTACAAGCCGGTGTTCCGCAAAAACGCGTCCGACAAAGAGGTGCTCTGGGTCGGTCGTCTGGTCGTCATTGCTGTTGCCGTTGTGGCATATCTGATTGCGTCGTCGCGCGGCAAGGGCGCAGCCGCCATCATGAACATGGTGGAAAACGCATGGGGCGGTTTCGGTTCCGCGTTCGGTCCGGTCATCATCCTGTCGCTGTTCTGGAAGCGCGTGACCTACAAGGGCGCCATTGCCGGTGTGGTCGGCGGCGCAGTGGTCGACGTGGTCTGGCTGATCTGCCTGTCCGGCTCCACGGGTGTGTATGAAATCGTGCCGGGCTTCCTGTGCGGTCTCATCTGCTGCGTGGTGGTGTCGCTGCTCGACAAAAAGCCGGGCGACGATGTGCTGGCGATTTATGAGACGGCAACTGCAAAGGGCTTTGATGAAGAGAATTAAGAATTGCAGAATTAAGAATGAAGAATTGCGGTCGCAGGTCAGCCTGCGACCGCTTTTTCGTTTCGTCCGTGTCCCCTTTGTCTGTGGCTGCGGCAACGCGGTTGATGACTTTTTGATCCGTTTAATTGTAAATTGCGAAATTTGTGTTCTGCCGTCTGCTTTGCTTTTGCACAAAAAATCGGTTGCGATTCTGTGTAATCTGACAAAATCGCCGAAAAACGGGAAATTCCCGAAAAGGGCTTGATTCCTGCAAAAATCGGAGTATAATCCACAGTTGAACAGTAAGAGAAAGAAGTGGAGTTCTATGACAAAAGTGTTCGGTCACCGCGGCTGCAGCGGTACCTATCCGGAAAATACCATGCTCGCCTTTCGCAAGGCGGTGGAAGCCGGTGTGGACGGTATGGAGTTCGATCTGCATCTGACCAAAGACAACCAACTCGTGATCATTCACGACGAGACGATTGACCGCACCTCCAACGGCAGCGGCGTCGTGCGCGATATGACGCTGGAAGAGCTGCGTCAATATGATTTCTCCGCCTCGTTTGCCGGCAAATACGGCGTTTGCGGGATTCCCACGCTCGAGGAGTACTTTGAGCTGGTGAAGGATCTGCCGCTGATTTCCAACATTGAGCTGAAGACCGGCATTTGGGAATACCCGGGTATCGAACAGAAGGCGATCGACATGGTGCGCGCCTATCATCTGGAGGACCGCATCATCTTTTCATCGTTCAACCATACCACCGTGGAGCGCTGCAAACAGCTTGCTCCCGACATCAAGTGCGGCTTTCTGACCGAAAACTGGCCCTACGGCTACGGCGCCTATACCGCAAAGCACGGCATCGAATGCTGCCACCCGCCGCTGCACATGCTCACCGAAAAAACGGTGGCGGAAATGCACGACGCCGGCTGCGAGATCAATACCTGGACGGTCAACACCGAAGAGGACGCCAAAAAGCTTGCCGCGTGGGGCGTGGACGCGCTGATCGGCAACTATCCGGAAAAGATGCTGGGCTGGATTAAATAAGCAGAGCAAACAAGAAACAGGGCAACGGTCCGATCGGACGGTTGCCTTGCGCTTTTCACAAAAGATTCCGGCGCTATTTAGCAAAGGTGAAAGAAAACTTTGTGCACTTCGACAAGTTTCCCACCGGATTTTTGGCAGCGAAAAATGGGGAACGCGGTTGAAAAGAAGCGGAAAAATTGGTATAATAAACAAAATATCAGGCACGGTGCGCATGCCGCCGTGCCCGCGATTTTTTGAGGATGGTTGTGATGAAATTGAAAAAAACGGCAATTCGAATTTTCGCTCTGCTTTGCGCGCTGTGTATGGTCTTTTCCCTTTGCGCCTGCAAATCGGACGACGAGCCGGAGCTGCAGGAAACGGAATCCACGGAACCGACCACCGTGGAAACCACGACCGCTGCGCCGAAAAAGACCGATTACAACCGGCTGACCGGACTGGATAATCTTTCCAAAGCCGCCAAGGGCAAACGCCCGGTGGCAATCATGATCAACAATATCCGCGCCTCTCTGCCGCAATACGGCATTTTGAACGCCGACCTGATGTTTGAATGCCTCGTGGAAGGCGGCATCACCCGCATGATGGCGGTTTTCGCCGATTACACCAAGATCCCCGAGGTCTGCTCGGTGCGTTCGTGCCGCTATTATTTCCCGTATTTTGCCCACGGTCTGGACGCGGTGTATATCTGCTTCGGCTGCAACCCGACCTTCGGACAGAAGGCGCTCGACACCACCGGCATCGACTACTTCGACGGCTCCAAAAACTACGACACCACACTGTTCGGACGCGACCCGGCACGTCTTGGCAAATATGCCAAGGAGCATACCGCCTTCGTGAAGGGACCGAACATTCCCGAGGTGCTCAAATCCTATAAGGTCCGCACGGATTACCGCGAAGACAAGGACGATTATATCTTTGATTTCCGCAAACCGAAGGTGGTCAGCGATACGGCGTGCACCGACGTGCGCATCAACTTCTCCGATTCCTATTACAGCACCTTCACCTATGACAAGGACAAGAAGGCGTATTACAAGACCCACACGGGCAAGCCGCATATGGACGCCCGTGCCGACGAGCAGCTGCACTACACCAACGTGTTCGTGCTGGAAACCGACGTCGGGCTGTATAAGAACGGTCCGCTGGTCCATATCGACTGGAAGGGCGGCACCGGTTACTATCTGTCCTACGGCACGATGCGCAAGATCAAATGGACCAAGAAGACCCCGGCAGACAATATCGTGATCACCGACGCCAAGGGCAACGTGATCGAGGTGAACCGCGGCAACAGCTATATCGCCGTGACCGACAAGAATACCACGGTATTCCCCGCATAAGCCGGTCGTTTGAAAAAGGGCTTGCATTTTGCGGCAGGATGTGGTATAGTAAATACAACCAAACATCCCAAAGGAGGCATTTCTCATGGAAGCATTCCAAAACATTCTGGACTCGTTCTCGAAATTCATCAACTCGATCGTGGACTACATCAAGAATCTGGTCGCAACGATCCGCAAGTTTAACGACGAAAACACCTGAACAACAAAAACGCTCCGCAGCGCGGAGCGTTTTTTCTTTCCAATTCAGTCCTTGACCAGAATCTGGCAGCTTTTCATGCTTTCCAGCGCGCGCAGGTGGCTTTCCGGCGTAACGCCGGCGCAAAGCGCAGAATCAACCGCAACCGGCGTTTCGGGCAAAAACGCCTTGATGAGCAGCGCGTTGGAGATGACGCAGATATCCGTGCAAAGTCCGCACAGCTCAACGCGTTCCGGCTGCATTTTCGCCAGCAGCACGCCGAGATTGACCGCGCCGAAGGTCGGCTTGTCAATGACCGGGCTGTCTTCCACCGGCAGCGCGTCGCTGATCTCCCAACCGTGCGTGCCGCGGATGCAGTGCGGCACCGGCAGCAGTTTGCCCTCCTGCGTGTCGGGGTACTGCGGCGTATGCGTGTCGCGGGTAAAGATCACCATTTCGCCGTTTGCGCGGGCGGCTTCCATCCGCGCCCGGACGGCAGGCACTATGGCTTCGGCCTCCTTCGTGCCGAGCGCGCCGTCGATAAAATCGTTCTGCATATCCACTACCACTAAAACCTTCATAGGATCGCCTCCGCAAACAGCATAGCACAATTCCGGCTGCAAGTCAACGAAAAAAATCCGCCTGTGCCTTGATTTCGGCGCAGGCATCCTGTATAATAGCTATATCAACTTCATGAGGTGAAAACAATGGCAGTATTAAAGAATATCGACAACAAAGCCGAAGAAAAAGGCTCCGCGCTCGTTACGTTGTGGCAGTTCGTCAAGTTCATCTTTGTTTCCCTGCTCGCCATGATCGTGCAGTTTGCGCTGCTGAACCTGCTTAAGCTCCTGCCGCCGATCAAGGAGCTGTATGCGAACGGTCAGGATTTCCAGTGGTGGGTCTTCTTTTGCCCGGCGGCCATCGGCGGTCTCGGCTATTTTATCGTCAACAACACGGCAAACATCGTGGCGCAGATCGTCTCGTTCTTCGTCAACCGCGAAAAGACCTTCAATTCCAGCGCCAACATTGCGGTGACACTGCCGATCTATATCGTCTTCACCATTGCGCTGATCGCGTTTTCCGCGTGGCTGAACCCCACGCTCAAGGACGTGTTTATGGAAAAACTCAGCTGGAACGACGACCTCGCTGCCAACGCGGCCACGATGATTTGTTCCGCGATTCAGTTCTTCCTGTATTTCCCGGTGGACAAGATTTTGTTCCACAAGAAAAAGGAAGAAGCGCCGGCAGAGGAAGCTGCCGAATAAGTCGGTTTTCCGTTGTAACTTTCCTGCCTTCGCGGGCTGTCCCGCGAAGGTTTTCTTTTTTGCCGTATAGCAATTGCCGCGGCGGGGAATCCTATTTGTATCGACGGTGTTTGTAGGTTGTGACAATTGCTTGACAATTCATTCATAAAAAAATAACAAAAAAATTAGCACTCTCCTATTGACAGTGCTAAAACTTGGTGCTATAATATAGACGAACAAAGGAACAGAGATCAAATGAAAGACCTCCGCTCCCCTTGCTCAGGCGACAAACAATTTTACATATCAAAAGGAGGTATGACTTATGTTGCCGAGTATTTTTGGAGAGAATTTGTTTGATGACTGGTT
>JAEEGL011154137.1_pt1 | contig 18676 bp, 17 predicted proteins | sample 9134231 | NCBI WGS metagenome assembly JAEEGL01 (sample SAMN16246548, study PRJNA631951) | gut metagenome | biome: gut microbiome; feature: rumen; material: fiber-attached | host: Bos | place: Iran: Karaj | collected 2018-10 | reverse complement strand
TTGAACAGATGGTAGCGTCAGGATTCGTGAATGATGAAATAACGCGAGTGAAACCATGTCGATTTTTTCATTATGATTATTTAACGATTTGCTTGACTTGCAAATTTTTCGACCACCCATGATTACAAATCCGCCCGAACGGCATGCCCATGAATGACCATAAATATTTTTCCATAGATATCTTCGGGGAAAATCTTTTATGTCACAAAAAAAACGAGAGTTTGACAATTCTTGTTTTTTTTTATTATTTTTGTCCCATCAATCATCCGCAAGAAGGAAATATGCAGGACAGCAGCATCGCACTCAGCATTCTCATTCCCACGTATAACCAAGTGTGCGTGGCATTGGTGAGGTCGCTCCAGGCTCAGGCAGAGCAAGAAAGCGACCTTTCGTATGAGATCCTTGTGGGCGATGACGGCTCCACCGACCCTGCTGTGATAGAAGCCAATGAGGGCATCAACTCCCTACCCCATTGCCGATACATCATCCGGGGTATCAACACGGGGCGCTCAGCCATCAGAAACCATCTCGCACGTGAGGCACGCCACGACCTGCTGCTGTTCATCGACAGCCACATGTCAGTAGTTTCCAATGACTATATCACCCGTTACCTGCGCTGCCGCAACCATGACCTGGTGTATGGCGGCTACAGCATCAGCAAGAGCGCAGCAAAACCCAAAGGGAATCTCAGACTCGCCTATGAGCAGTCGTGCATCAGTCAGCAGCGTGCGGAAGAACGTGCCCTGTCGCCACATGCCCATTTCCACACCTGCAATTTCATGGTGCACCGCGAGGTGATGCTCCGCCATCCCCTTGACGAGCGGTTCACTCGCTATGGTTACGAGGATGTGCTGTATGGCAAGACACTCAAGGAAGCAGGAATCAGCATCTTCCACATTGACAACCCATTGGGATTCAATCATTTTGAAAGCAATGAGCGCTTTATGGAGAAGACCGATGAGGGACTGCAAACCCTTTGGGATTTTCATGAAGAACTCAGGGGTTACTCCCGCTTGCTCACCCTGGCCGAACGGTTGGAACGATGGCATCTCTCTTGGTTGCCGCGATGTTTTTTCCGGATGGCGGGAGATGCCTTGCGCCGCCACCTCACAGGCAGCCACCCCACCCTATCCGCTTTCAAGGCATATCGCCTGGGGATGCTATGCATGCTGATGAAACAGTTAAAAAAATAAATTTTTTTTTGGCTTTTCCGTTGGTTTCATTATATTTGCAACATGTTTGAAGGAAATACATGTTTCACTAAAAAGAATAAGATTATGAGAATCAGAACATTGATGATGATTGCTGTGGCAGGACTGCTGAACTTCACTACTGCCAATGCACAATTGGAAGGGCGCATCTCCTCTCCCACGACTCAGGATGAGATGCCTGCCGAGTTCCAGAAAGCCCGTGAGGCACAGTTGAAACAGGCTAAGGAAGAGAAAGAGAAAGCCGCCAAGATTCTGAAAGAACAGAAGGAACAAGAGAAGAAGGCTAAGGAAGCAGAGAAGAAGCGGAAGGCTGCCGAGAAGAAGCAAAAGAAGCAAGAGAAAGAACTTAAGAAGCAGCAGAAACTTCAGAAGAAGGCAGAGAAGGCCGAAAAAGCCCGCATCAAAGCCGAGAAGAAACAAGCCAAAGCACTTAAAGAACTACAAAAGATGCAATAACGAAAAGGGAGCGCCATGGAGCGCTCCCTTTTTTATCGGACAGGTCGGACTCGTCAGACTTGTAGGACATGTCGGACCTGTCAGACCAGCCAGACGAAGATCAGTCGATGCTCTTGAGATTGTATTTTCTGGAACCCAATCCGATTTTCTCTGCATGCTCGATGGTATGTATGCCATGCTGCCGGTTGATGCGCTCCATAAGTGGTTTGTTGTCATTGCCCTCCGACGGAGTCATGTTGAAGATGATGTCGACGCAGGCCTGGTCGAGCGCCACGGGGTCAAGGCTGGCCAGGATGCCATAGTCCTTGAGTTTGACGGGTTCGGGGTTGGCCACGCAGTCGCAGTCGACGGTCATATTGTTCATCACGGCGATGTAGAGAACTTTCCTGCCACCGTCAAAATACTCATGCACCGCCTGAGCAGCAGCCGCCATGGACTCCAGGAAGCCATCCTGATCGTCCACATGCGACCAAAGTCCCTCAACGACCTGCTGATAGCCTGCCGTGTGGATATTGGCTTTTCCGTTGGCAGACGCCACACCGATACTTGCGTTCTTGATGGCTCCGCCCAGTCCACCCATGGGATGCCCTTTGAAGTGAGCCAGGTTGATCATGAAGTCATAGTTTTTAAGATGCGAACCCACAATGTCGTATTTGATATGGGTCGTGTCCTTCACGGGGATGTTGAATTCCCCTTCCTCATCCATCAGGTCAACCTTGAAAGTCGGCAAGAAACCATGGTCACGAATGGTCTGCCAGTGAGCCTCAAAGGTAGCCCTTTTCCCGCCATAAGCCGTGTTGCACTCCACGATGGTGCCCTTCACCTCATCCACCAAGTTTTTGATCAAGGCAGGTTTCAGGTAGTTAGGGTTGCCCGCCTCGCCGGTGGAGATTTTCACCGCCACGCGTCCTGTCGCCGGGCGCCCCAATGCCTTGTAAATACGCACAAGGGATTCCGGTGAAATATCACGTGTGACGAACACCGTCGGAGTCACCTTCTCTGTTGTCGGAGGAGGCAATTGACTTTCAGCAGTTTCCTGAGTCTTTGTGGTGGTGCCGCCGCATGAACATAGCATCAGTGCGGAAGTCATCATCACAGAGAGTGCAATCTTTCCAAATAATGTCTTTTTCATATTCATATCAAGTTGAGGTTATTGGTTAATGTCTTATTTGTTGGAATCTCAAAAAGTCTCAATAAAGGAACCTGTCATCGGTTTTTATGCTTCATGTACCAACTGTGGGTAAAGATGACATAGAGCAGCAGCGCCACCACTATGAGAATCAGAGCGAGGGAGGTCACCCCCATTCGATGAGGGACATCCGTCATACCATCAGCCGGTTCTGCCATACTGATGCCCCATCCCAAACCTGCAGCCAACCCCATCTCCCATGAGAGGAAGAAAGAACTCTGCGAGGTTCCGCGCTTGCTGTGGTGGCTGAGTTTGATGAAGAACAGCAGGAAACGTGAACCAATCAGCCCCATTCCAAGTCCAATGAGCACCGGGATGGTGTAAGGTGTGGTTTGTTTGCCCGACATCATGAGCAATATGGCAAAAATGATCAGGATGAGTGCGCAAACGCTCTCGCTTTTCAGTTCCGCATTGACAAACACAAATTTCTCGGCGATAATGGCCAGCAGGAATCCCAGCATCAGCGCCGCAAAAAACAGCGGTGTGCTGAGTTGGCCCGCCAAAAGCAATCCCACGGCTACCGTGATCATCAGCAGATTGACAGAAAGCGCCCAAGCCTCAGGGAGGAAGAAACGGTCGAGGCTGAACAGCCTCACATCATCCTCGGGAGTACGGAAGGGGAAACTCACCATCAGAACAAGGAGAATGGCAGCCAAGGTCAATCCCGCACTCACCCATATCGCCGTCTCCTGTCCATAAGAGCGCATCACCAAGATGGCCGCGAGCGGTCCGAGCGACACAGCAAACCTTCCAAACCAAGCCGCGGCATAATTGGCCTCTGTGCGCTGTCTGGCCTCACAGGTATCGATGACCAGAGTGCTGGTGAGCACCATCTGAGCCAAACCGAAAAGCGCACCAGTGGCAACTCTCGTCCCTATCATGATACGGGTCGTTGCCAACGGATGATCAGCAGGAAACATGACAGGCACCAACAGACATGCCACCATCAGCAGCATAGTCCATATGCAGACCCGGTTGCGGCGGTAACGCTGAACAAGGATGGAGCAAAACGGACCGAGCAGAGGAAGTCCGATGGCGAATCCCCCCACAGCCCATGCGGTGGTCTGCCACGGCACACCGGCCGACACCAATGACCTGAACACGACTATCATCTGCATATACACAGCCATCGTGAAAAGGGTGTTGGCCAGGGCAAGGAACCAAAAGTCCTTGTTCCATAGTCTGATATGTATCGGTGTATTCTGTGTGTCCATATATCAAATATTCAGCAGATGCCTGCAGTCATCCACACTGACGTTGGTGAAATCGGGCACCACCCTGTCGCAAAGCGGTGAAATGCTGTCAGCGGAATTTGTTGTCGACAGTCCCAACACTGCCATCCGGGCCGCACGTCCTGCCTTCAGTCCGTTGAAACTGTCCTCGCATACCATGCATTCCTCTGAGGTTGCGCCGAGGCGTGCAGCCGCCTTGAGGAAACAGTCGGGCGAGGGCTTGCTCTCTTCAAAATCCTCTGAGGTGAGCACGGCATCAAACATTTTGGGGAAATCCGGATGTGCCCGATACACCGCAGCCATCTTGGCCTGATTGGAACTGGTGACCACGGCGGTCATCACACCCTGTTTCCTCAAAGCCCGGATGAAAGTCAGGAATCCCGGCACATAGTCATAGGACATCTGTCCCTCATAGGCATCCAGGCGCCTGACAATCTCACGCTGCTCAGCCGCCATTCCATGAAAATATCCATCAAATATCTGCACCAAGGTCTGCCCCTTCATGACATTCTCCAACCCAGGATAATCGGGGCGGAACTCACGGCACACGGCTCCCCAAAAGACCGAATATTGAGGTTCGGTATCAAACACCACCCCATCGAGGTCGAAGAGCACGGCTCTCAATTCATTCTCCATTGTCTGCATTTTTGGAAATACGCTGCAAAATTAGTCATTTATCATGAAAAATTAGCACTGCCGTGGTGGGAAAAGACTTTTATTGAAGAACAAGCACAATAAAAATGACTTCAGCCGTTCCAATTTTGATAAAAAAAGACTATCTTTGCAATGTAATTGCAATCAACAATGAGAAACAAACGCCTATGAGAAAACTGCTACATATAAGTGTGACGATGTTATTGCTTGCCTTCGGCCTTCCATTGACGGCCGAGGTGGTGACCATTGATTTCAAGGAAGGCTATTCCAACAGCGAAAAGGTCACCACGGTGACCCAAGATGGCATAACGCTGACATTTGACAAGGCAAAGGGACAGACAGCGCCAGCCTATTACGATACAGGAACCGCAGTGAGGGTTTACAAGAACAATACACTGACCATCTCTTCCGACAATCTCAACATCATCGAAATCATCTTTACGTTCTATTCCAACAATTCCTTCAACAGCGACAACTGCACCGTCAACTCAGGAAGCCTGGAGACGATGGGCAACCCCTCGAAATGGAAGGGTGATTCGACAGAGGTGGTATTCACCAATTCCACCAGCGCCACTGAAAAATGGTATATCCAAACCATCAAGGTAACCCTCGCTGACCCGCCACCCCTTCCGGAAGTGAGCGGCATCGCCGCCCTCCGAGATTTGGAAGACGGCACACAGGTGCGCCTTGTGCTGACCGAGGAGAATGCAGGCAACATCGAATGGGTGGACACCAATGACGGCACCTATGCTTACGTGCGCGACAACGACAAAGCGGTACGTTTCAGCAATTTCCTCCCTGAGGATGCCGGTTGGCACACCTCAGCCGGCGGTGCCCTCATCGGAGCCGTTGACGGTGAATACCACATTAACAACGGCATACCTGAGTTCATCCATGTCGTCACCTCCATTGCCGACTCAATCCTCTGCCTCGATCATTGGCAAACTTGTGAGCCGACCACCGTCAGCGACCTGTCGGAACTGGTTGGCACCGACTACCGCGCCGACTACGTGGTGGTGGAGGGCGTGAGCCTCACCACTGATGACGGAGAAAACTATGAGATCGTGAGTGGCGACACTCGTATCGCCATGACCAACAGATTCGGACTGAGCAACCTTATTCCCGAAAACATCACGAACCGAGAATTCATTATTGAAGGCATCTTGGGAACAAACGAGGATGGCAGCGCCTCAGAACTGTACTGCACCCATGTTAAAGAAATCCTGCCTGACCTGACACTCAACGAGGCACTCTACACCAATACCGCCACCATCGGCAGATATAACGGACGCGAGGTAGACATCACTGTCGAGCGGCATCTTGTGACCAACATGTGGAACACCATCTGCCTGCCTTTCGACATCTATGAGTTCTCCGACATCGTCGGCACTGCCAAACTGGCGGAGTTCACCGGCTACGACGCCACCAACAACACCCTGGAGTTCTCCTCCGTGGATGACCTGAAAGCCGGTCTTCCCTACCTGATCTATCCCACCGAAGACATGACCGTCATCCGCATCAAGGGAACAGACATCTCCAGCGAGATGACCCCAGTGACACAGGGCATCTATGAAATGGTGGGCATCTACGACCCGACAACACTCTACGAAGGCGACAGGCAAGTGATGTTCCTCGGCAACAACAATATCCTCTACCATCCGAACGTGACCAACGACCTGAAGGCGTTCCGTGCCTACTTCCGCACCGCGTCGGAGACTTCAGCCAACATCTGCATCGACGGCATTGTCAGTGACATCCGCACAGCCACCATCGACGAGATAGAAAGCGACCAGCGCATCTACAACGTCAGCGGCCAACTGATGGGCACCTCCAGCCGAGGTTTGCAGAAAGGCATCTATGTGAGCAACGGCAACAAAGTGGTCATCAAATAAGGAGGAAAGAGACATGAGAAAATACTTCTTCGCACTAACCCTGTTGCTCTGCTCGCTGACCGCCATGGCCCAAGAGAGAAAAGACACTGTCGTCATCACCCTGCGCAACGGCACCGAGGTGAGATACACCAGCGACAAATTCGATCGCGTCCAAATCATTTACAACCTGCGCTATGGCGTGAAAGTCTACCTGAAGAACGGCAAGTCAAAGGACTACCTCGCCACGGAAGTGAGAATCGCCAAATACCAATCTGGCGGCGAGGTGGTGGCCGACAACAACAGGAACCGCAACCTCTACCGCGCCAAACTCCTGGAATATCCCCATCTGGCCGAAGACTCCACCATGAACCAACTCATTATCAAGTCCACACCCGAATTTGGAATTACCTACAGCGCGGAGTGGAGTTACCGCGACAAAGCCAACCGCTGGTCGTGCTACCAAATGTATAAAAATATGTTGGACACTGCGTCGCGCAACAATGACTTCTATGAGGATGAGGAAATCCCGGAGCAATATAGGTCCAAACTTGCCGACTACAAAAGTTCAGGCTTCTCAAGAGGCCATCTCTGCCCCTCTGCCGACCGCCGGTGCTCCGATGACCAGAACAAGCAGACATTCTTCCTGAGCAATATACAGCCTCAGTGGCAAAACCACAACGGGGTGCTATGGTCCAATTTTGAAAAAAAAGTTAGAGACTGGGCAGACATCTGCGACACCCTCTATGTGGTGAAAGCCGCCACCATCCGCAGCGACCAGGTGTATGAAGAAAAATGCAACGGCAAACTTCTCGTACCCAGGTATTTCTACATGGCTTTGCTGGCCTATTACAAAGAGACCGACAAATACGAAGCCATGGCCTTATGGACCGTGCATGAGGACAAATCCGTCACTGGAGCCGACTTCAAAGACTATGCCATCTCCATCGATGAACTGGAGGAACTCACAGGCATAGATTTCTTCTGCAACCTGCCCGACGACATCGAGGATGAGGTGGAGAGGGAGTGTCATAAAGACAAATGGAAATTGCCTGAATGACGTCAATCCACCTCACTACAAAAAACATTTAACCGATTATGAACAAGCAACTGTTGATTACCTTGATATCCACTTTAGTCATCGTCTCTGGCTGCACGGGCAATAAAGGTGACAGTGCAGTGACGATCAACAAAAAAGGAACCATCGTGGAAGCAGAGGAAGCCGAGAAGCCACAAGCAGAGGATTTCATCCTGTCGTCTGCGGATAAAGAGGGGCAGCAACTGTTTTGGCATGTTCACCACGACGGGGATGAGGTTTATGCTGATGTCTTCGACGAAGATGGCTTTTGGCGGTATAGTCAGGAGGGCACCTACAACGGCACACGCCTTCAGATGAAAGGTCATTCGCTCATCGAATCCATCATCACACTGGATGTCACCCGAACCGGCGACCGGTTCAGAGGCAAACAGACCATTGTAGATGAGGGAGAAACCGACAAGGAGGATATTGACCTGAAAATAAAACAGGCAGCCACCCCCTGCAAGGGGCATGACCTCAACTTCGAGATCATCCGCAGCAACTATATGAGCGAATTCAAAATGGTCTACCGGCCCAATCCCGGGAAGTATACACGTCTTGACCTTGACGGAGACAGCATCGCAGAAACGCTGTGGGTGCGCAACGGCAATGGCGTGGAGAGCGGAGCGTTTTTCACGTTTGACCCCCGTTCCGGCCGGACTGCGTTCATCACCCCTGAGAACCAACATATCAAAGCCTTCTTCCAAGGCAATGTCATCAATGCCACGGAAGAAGGCGTGGAAGGGTCGTCCACCCAGACATACTATGTGATAGAGGACAACCGAGTGACCCGTGTGATAGAAGTCATCCGCGAGTACAACGGCATGACAGGCGAGATGGACACCTCATACACCGACATCATCAAGAAAAAGACACTTACGGAGAGCGAGTACAACGACTTTATCGACACGTTGGTGCCAGAGGACATCACGCTCCACCCCACCTGGTTGCCTTTCCCCGCTACGAACTGAGTTGCAACTCACGGATCAGTTGACGCTGCCTCTCACTGAGATGGGTGGGCAATTTCACATTGTAGGTGATGATCAAGTCACCAAAAGTGCCATCGCCTCGGTCGAGGCCCTTGCCCTTGAGACGCACCTTGGTGCCATTCTGTGTCTCGGGGCGCACTTTCAGACGCACCTTCGCGCCATCCTTGAGAGAGAGAATGACCTCACCACCCAACAAGGCGGTATAGAGGTCGATATCGACAACGGCTGTCATCTCACCCTTGTTGGTCTGGCGGGATCGCTGACGCGAACTGCCTCTTTGTCCGAAAATCTGCTCAAAGAAACTGCTGAAACCACCTCCCCCTTTTGTGAAGGAACTGAAGTCGAATCCATCGAATGGCGAACCGCCACCCGACTGCCAGTATTGCGAACCGCCATTGCCATCTCCGAAGGCCTCCGCCTGACGCCATTGCTCGCCGTAAGTATCGTATTTCTTACGTTTCTCAGGGTCGCCAATCACCTCGTAAGCCTCATTCAGCGCTTGGAATTTCGCCTTCGCCTTAGGGTCATCAGGGTGCAGGTCGGGATGAAACTGCTTGGCCCTCTTGAGAAAAGCCTTCTTCACCTCCGACTGCGGAATGTTGCGGTCAACACCCAAAATTTTGTAATAATCTATAAAAGCCATAAAACCTCCTTTTTTACCCTTATGACAGCAAAAAATGTGCCACTTTGAGTTAGGAGTTTGGGAGTTTGGGAGTTTAGGAGTTTAGACATATGATTCATTTATCAAACCTCAAATCAGTCCATCCTGTCCCGATAATCCTCATAACCAAACTGCCGGAGCATCTCTAATGTGCCATCGGTATGAAGCAAGGCTATGGAAGGATGGGTGATGCCATTAAACGTGCAGGTCTTGACTGTCGTGTAGTGCAGCATGTCCTCAAAAATCACCTCATCACCCACCTTGAGTGGCTGGGGGAAACGCCAACTGCCCATAAAGTCACCAGAAAGACAACTGTTGCCGCCGAGCCGATAGACACATCCATCGCCTCCACCCTGCTCCGCCGCCTCCATCGGCAACGACTCCGCGCCACGCACCTCTGGCTGATAAGGCATCTCCAGACAGTCGGGCATGTGACAGGTAAAACTGACATTGAGGATGGCTGTCTGTATGCCATGGTCGGTCACGATGTCTATGACCTGTGAGCGCAGATAACCTGTCTGCCATCCAAAGGCACTGCCTGGTTCGAGAATGACCTTCAGCCACGGGTATCTCGCTCTGAAACCGCGCAGGAGACGAATCAGCCGCGGGATGTCGTAATCTGCCCTAGTCATGAGATGTCCTCCCCCGAAGTTGATCCATTTCACCTGACTGAACCAGGGAGAGAATTTTCCCTCTATATGCACCAATGTCCGCTCAAACACGTCAGACCCACTCTCGCAATGGCAATGACAATGCAGTCCCTCGATGTCATCGGGTAGTTTTTCCGGCATGGCATCAGCACTGACACCAAAGCGCGTACCAGGAGCGCAGGGATTGTAGAGCGCCGTTCCCACCTCACTATATTCCGGGTTGATGCGCAGTCCGAGGCTCAGCGAAGGTTTCAGGGCCTTTGCCCTCTCCGCCAAACGGGCATATTGTGAGAGAGAATTGAAAGTAAGATGGGAAGAGCAACGCACAATCTCATCTATCTCATCATCCGTATAGGCAGGAGAATAAGTATGGGCGGGCACCCCAAATTCCTCATTTGCGAGACGGGCTTCACAAAGTGAACTGGCGGTGGTGGCATGGATATATTCCCTAAAAATGGGGAAGGTTTTCCATAGGGCATAGGCTTTGAATGCCAGGATAATTTCCACTCCGGCTTCCTCAGCCACATGATGTATCAGACTCAGGTTGTCACGCAGGCGTGACTCTTCAAGAACATAGACTGGCGTACTCATATATTATTGATTTCACGTTTCTTTCTGCAAAATTAGATATTTTGCTTGAACTAACCAAATATTTGAGGGGTGGGAGGTGAGGGGTGAGGGGTGGGAGGTGTGAGGTGAGAGGTGAGGTTGAGGTTGAGGTAATTCAAATTTTTATCCGCATATTGTTGTAGGTTTACTGTTTTTTTCCTACTTTTGCAAATGGGATTGGCACTGGTCCGGTTTCCCACCAAGAATAAAGACAGCAGATGAAACTTGCAATCATGACAAAACCCACATTCTTTGTGGAGGAAGACAAGATTTTGGAAGCCCTTTTCGAAGAGGGTTTGGATGACTTACACATTTACAAGCCCCTTTCGTCACCTGTCTACACCGAGCGTCTGCTGTCCCTGCTTCCTGAAAACACCCACAAGCGCATCACGGTCCACGACCATTACTACCTGAAAGAAGAGTTCGGCCTTGCCGGCATCCACCTGGAGGATGCCACAGCGCAGCGTCCCTCCAGTTACCGAGGTAACTTCAGCCGCTCGTGCAATGACATCGGTCTGTTGAAAGAAGCAAAGAAAAAAGCCCGATACGTCTTTCTCCGCAACATTTTCGACAGTCTCTCTGTGAGCGAGGAGCATTCTTGTTTCAGTTGGGCCGAACTTCAGACCGCATCCCGTTTAGGGCTGATTGACAAACACGTCTATGCGCTTGGAGGTGTCTCGCTGGACAATATCCGCCAACTACGTGACCTCGGTTTCGGCGGAGTGGTGATATGCGGTGACTTGTGGAATCGCTTCGACATCCACAACGAAACCGATTTCAAGAGCGTCATCAGCCATTTCGGGAAATTAAAAACAGCCATTGGATAAAAACGATATTACTAAAACTCAGAACAATGAACGACCCTAATTCCTTTTTGGTATTCTCAGGCACTGCCACCCGCTATCTAGCAGAGAAAATCTGCAAAAGCCTCGACTGTCCCCTTGGCAAGTTGCAAATCACCCATTTCTCCGACGGTGAGTTCTCCGTCTCCTATGAGGAGTCCATCCGCGGGCGCGACGTGTTCCTTGTGCAGAGCACTTTTCCCAACAGCGACAATTTCATGGAACTTTTGCTGATGATAGACGCTGCCAAACGTGCCTCCGCCCGTTCCATCAATGCCGTGATGCCCTATTTCGGTTGGGCACGTCAGGACCGCAAGGACAAGCCCAGAGTGAGCATCGGCGCCAAACTGGTGGCAGACATCCTCGGTGTGGCTGGTGTGGACCGTGTCATCACCATGGATCTCCATGCCGACCAGATACAGGGATTCTTCAATGTACCTGTCGACCATCTCTATGCCTCCGGTGTGCTGCTTCCCTACCTGCAGTCGCTGAAACTCGACAACATGGTGATTGCCTCGCCTGATGTCGGCGGTTCGAAACGCGCCAGCACCTATGCCAAATACCTTGGTTGTCCGTTGGTGCTGTGCAACAAGACACGTCTTCGCGCCAACGTGGTGGAAAGCATGCAGATCATTGGCGATGTGAAGGACAAGAATGTCGTCATCGTGGATGATATCGTAGACACTGCCGGTACCATCACCAAAGCAGCCGACCTGATGAAGGCCTCCGGAGCAACGAGCGTACGTGCCTGTGCTTCTCACTGTGTGATGAGCGGTCCGGCCAGCGATAACGTGCAGAACTCTGCTTTGGAGGAAATTGTATTCACCGACTCCATACCCTATTCCAGCCGTTGCCCCAAGGTAAAGCAAATTACGGTGGCTGACATGTTTGCAGAAACCATCCGCCGCGTCATCAACAATCAGAGCATCAGTTCGCAATATCTTGTATAAGATGAAAAACTACTCCTTCATCCTGATCGCCTTCATTGCTGTCATGATGACAGCCTGCAAGAAGACCAGCCACATCACAGGCACCATAGAAGACGGAAAAGACAGGGACACCCTGTTTCTCATCTCCGATGTCAAGAATGGCATACCCATGGACACGCTTTTTGTGAAGGGCGGCCGGTTTGAATACGAGACGGAGCCAGACAGCACTTACCTGTGCCTCTTGCGATACGGTAAAAAGATCCAGGCGTTTTTCATGGAACCCGGCAACATCCAGATCAGTCTGAAAAAAGATGAGATGGAGAACATCATCAGTGGCACAAAACTCAATGATGAGTGGCAAAAACTCAATAGTGCGGCTTCTGACTATCAAAAAGAGATGATGAGACTGACGGAAGAGGTTCAAAAGGACACCAGTGAGCAAAACATGCAGGCTATCATGCCAAAGGTGATGATGGCTCAGAACAAATTGTCTGACATATATTACCAAACTGCGGAAAGGAACATCCAGAACGAACTGGGCTTCTTTCTGGTGTCGAATCCCGTGGCTCTCAGCGAGGAGCAAGTGCTGAAACTGATCAACCAGATGCCTTCCAAAATCCATGCACGCAAGGAAATACAGGAAATAGAGAGATTTCTGAAAAGCAGCGCTGCCCAAAATGCTGAGGGAGGCAATACAATCAGTGATTTCTCTGCCCAGTCACCTGACGGAAAGACCATCAATGCCATGAGTGTGGTGTCAAAGCACGAACTGACCATCATAGATTTCTGGGCCAGTTGGTGCAGTCCCTGCATGCAGGAGATGCCTCATATGGTGGAACTCTACAAACTCTACAAAGACAAGGGCCTTGGCATTCTTGGCGTATCGCTTGACACTGATGAAGAGGCATGGAAGAATGCCATCAGCAAGACAGGAGCATCATGGGACCATATTTCTGAGTTGAAGCGCAACAGTGAAATTGCCAACATGTTTGGCGTGACGGCTATCCCCTTCACCCTGCTGGTGGACAAAGAAGGCCATGTGCTCGCCTCCGGACTTGTAGGAAACGAGTTGGAAGACTTTGTGAGAGCGCAACTGAATTAACTCTATAGATAGAGACTATAGACACTATAGAGGCTATAGACACGATAAACACGATAGAAGCAATAGTTTCTACAAAGATTCATCAAAAAGGGGTGCCAAAATCTGGCACCCCTTTTTGATGATTGTTGATTGCCTTATGCATGAAAACAAATTAAAGCCATCTGACATAGCAGAAGTCCTGGCGATGCGGCAGTTTGTCATTCTTGGGATACATACGCACACCAGCCTTGAATGTACCGGCCTTGTCAGGTGTGATGCTGCACTCAAATGTATAGATGTTGCCATCTCTGTTGACCTGTTTGAAAGGAACCACCTTGGCAATGTGCTCCTCACCCTTCTCATCAGTATTCAAAGTGACGAACTCAAGGCCGATGGCATCGTCGAGACCAACCTCATCGATGACAAACTTCAGTTTGAACTCAACACCTGTCTCTGCAGCATCTTCCAGATCAGACTCTTTCGACACTACTTTGATAGAATCCCAACGCTCTGCCACTGTCTCTTTCCAGATGGCAATCTCCTTGGCCAACTGGTTGTCGTTGGCATGCAGTTTCTCAGAACGCTCAGCCAGACGGCAGTAGAACTTGGAATAATAGTCATCGAGTTGACGTTTCATCGTGTAATGAGGAGCGATGGTGGCGATGGAGTTCTTGATCACCTGGATCCATCCCTCGCTATAGCCCTTCTCATTCTTGTTGTAGTAGAGCGGGATGATCTCATTCTCGAGCAGTCCGTAGATGGTGGCAGCGTCGAGTTGGTCCTGATAGCCCTGGTTCTGATAGGTGCGTTTCTCTGTCAAAGCCCATCCTGCGCCCTCACGGTAGCCCTCGAGCCACCATCCGTCGAGCACGGAGAGGTTGACCACACCGTTCATCTCTGCTTTCTCACCAGAAGTACCGGATGCCTCAAGCGGACGAGTCGGTGTATTCATCCAGATGTCAACGCCAGAAACCAGACGGCGAGCCAGACGGAAGTCATAATCCTCAAGGAAGATGATCTTGCCCAGGAACTCAGGACGCTGGCTGATTTCAAAGATGCGCTTGATCAGTCCCTGGCCGGCACCATCAGCGGGGTGAGCCTTACCAGAGAAGATGAACTGAACAGGATGCTCCGGATTGTTGACAATCTTGGCAAGACGGTCCAAGTCTGTAAAGAGAAGATGCGCACGTTTATAGGTGGCGAAGCGGCGGCAGAATCCGATCATCAGCGCGTTGGGGTTGATCTTCTGAAGAAGAGACACCACACGTGACGGATCGCCTTGATTCTTGAGCCATGTCTCACGGAACTTGTCGCGTATGTAATCGACGAGTTTTTTCTTCAATGCCATACGGGTGTTCCAGATCTCCTCGTCATCCACATTGTAGATGGCATGCCAGATACTCTCATTGCTCTGGTCACTCATGAACTTTTTGTCAAAATGACGTGCGTAGAGTTGACGCCATTCTGTGGCTGCCCAACTGGGGAAGTGCACGCCATTGGTGACATAACCGACATGGTTCTCCTCAGGATAATAGCCAGCCCAGATGGGAGCAAACATCTTCTGGCTGACCCAGCCATGAAGTTTACTCACACCATTGACCTCCTGGCATGTGTTGCAAGCGAAGATAGACATGCAGAAGCGCTCTGAGTGGTCGTCAGGATTCTGGCGTCCCATGCCGATGAACTCATCCCAAGTGATGCCCAGCATGGCGGGATAGCCACCCATATATTTGCCAAACAGGTCTTTGTCGAAATAGTCATGGCCAGCCGGCACAGGAGTGTGCACCGTGTAGAGCGAGGAAGCCCTTACCAGTTCCAATGCCTGATTGAATGACAGTCCCTCACGCACATAGTCGCAAAGACGCTGGAGATTGCACAAGGCAGCATGTCCCTCATTGCAATGGTAAATCTGTTTCTTGATACCCAATTTCTTGAGTGTGAGCATACCGCCGATACCGAGAAGGATTTCCTGCTTGAGACGGTTCTCCCAATCACCACCGTAAAGAGAGTGTGTGATGGGCTTGTCAAACTCCGAGTTCATCTCGTTGTCGGTGTCGAGCAGGTAGAGGGGGATACGTCCCACATTGACACGCCACACATAGGCATGCACCTGATAGTTCATGTAGGGCACGTCCACCACGAGTTGGTTGCCATCGGCGTCCAACTGGCGCTCTATGGGCAGAGAATTGAAATTCTGGGCCTCGTAGTTGGCAATCTGCTGTCCATCCATGGAGAGCGACTGTTTGAAGTAGCCGAACCTATACAGGAAGCCAATGGCACACATGTTGACATTGCTGTCGGAAGCCTCCTTGAGGTAATCGCCGGCCAGCATTCCAAGGCCACCAGAATAAATCTTGAGCACCTGGTTGAGTCCGTATTCCATGCTGAAATAAGCGACAGATGGGCGTGACGCATCAGGCTTGACATCCATATATTTGCGGAACAAGGCATATACATCCTTCACCCGCTTCATGATTTCTTTGTCCTTTTCGAGTTCCTGCTTTCTCTCATAACTCAACCTTTCAAGCAAGAGAACAGGATTGTGTCCAACTTCTTCATATAAGTCCTCATCGAGGCTTCTCCAGAGGTCACGGGCTTCGTAGTTCCATGCCCACCACATATTGTGGGCCAACTCATCCAGGCACTGAAGTTTCTCGGGAAGTCTTGACTTCACCAGCACCTCTTTCCACTGGGGAGCATTTGCATAATCTGCTTTGATCTTCATATTAATATAAATATATAACGTCGTTAAATCTTGTTGACTCTTTCTGAGGCCTTTCGCAATGCGATATCGTATGCCTCATAATAATAAGTGATGAAATGGCTCCAGAGTGCTTTCTTGGACAGTTTGTCCGCATTGCTCCTTGCTTTTGCCACATCGTTTTTGTCCATGGCTGAGAATTCCGAAACGGTATCCTTAATGGCATCGGCAACCTCAGAATAGTTGTAATCTGTGCGGTGTATAACCTTCACGCCATCGGTAATCTCGCTGTTCCCACCTTTGATGGTGTTGGCCCATTGTCCGAATCCTGCGAGATCGGTAGTGATACAAGGCACCTTGAAAGCCACAGCCTCAAGAGGAGTATATCCCCATGGTTCGTAATAAGAAGGATAGATGCAGAGGTCTTTGCCCAGCACCAGGTCGTAATAAGGCATGTTGAGCACACCGTCATCCCCAACGAGATAACACGGCAGGAAAATGAGTTTTACCTTGTCCTCCTTGCGGTTCCACATGTCGAGAAATTTCAGCATTCCGAGCACATTGTCATGGCTCATGTTGTGCAGCCAGTGAGTGACGAGTGGCACCTCAAGGGGCGTGTCGTATTTTTTCCCACTGTTGAGTCTCTCCACCAAATCCTTTCTGGGTTCTCCCACCCATCCGGGAACCTCGATGAAAGCCAGAACATCCTTCTTGAGATTCTTGTCTCTCAGCAGGCGGTTCATTGCCTCTATAAAGACATCCACCCCTTTGTTTCTGAATTCATAGCGGCCGCTGGTAGACACTATCAGCACATCATCGGTCAGTTCGGTCCCCATCAGGGCATTAGCCACTTCAATAAGGCGCTGCCTGGCCAATTTGCGCTTTCTTGTAAAATCTGCCCCTTTGGGTACGAAATTATTCTCAAATCCATTAGGCAGCACGACATCTACTGGCTTGTCAAGCAATTCAAGGCATTCACGTGCAGTGATGTCGCTGACAGTAGTAAAACAGTCAACATATTTCGCAGTCTGTTTCTCAATGGAATGCTTGCTCTGCATGTTGAGTTCCTCTGCCATTTGGTCACCATTGTATGCAAAGAGATAGTCATAAAGCGGTTTGTTGTTTCCCGCTATGCTTCGTCCGATACTGGTGGCGTGGGTGGTAAAGATGGTGCCAATCTGCGGGAGGCGATGTTTCAGATAGAGCAATCCCAGGCCTGTCATCCACTCGTTGGCATGGTATACCACCTTGGTGTCGTCCTGCAAATAAAAATTGTAGAAACTCTCCACGACCAGTCCGGCTGCATAGGAAAACATGGATGCTTCATCATAATCTCCATACGCATGAAGGCTGTCCACCTGAAAGAGTTCCCATGCTTTTGCGTAAATCTGATCCTTGATTTTGAAATAAGGCATGAAATCAACCAAAATGGCTATCGGATTTCCCGGCACATTCCATCTTCCGATCTTCATTGCAAGTCCATCCTCCTTTTCCTGCTCGCTCTCTTTCCAATCCGCAAAGAGTGTGGTGTCTTCTGAGAAATATGGGCATTCTTTCTCATGCCAGCAGTCTGGTCCGATGAAAACAATATGGTCGGTTATTTTCTCCTGCAAGGTCTTGGCCCTTGTAGACAAAACTGTATAAATTCCTCCTACCTTATTACAAACTTCCCAACTCGACTCAAAAATATAGTTGGGAAATAATAAATCTCTACCCATTTAAAAAACTAATAGTTCGTGTGCAAAGGTACTAAAAAAAAATAAAAAATCTTAGATGGAGTTGATGTTTTTTCTTGATATAAGTCATATAATAAGCAAATGTATTAACTTTGCCAAATCATTTATAAACGATATATTATCCAATTTTTACAAGACATGAGAAGAGCATTATTCATTAGTTTTATCATGATGGTGATGTCTGTGCCCGTATCCGCTCAGACGCTAAATGGCTATTACTATAACGAAGAATACCAAGTATATCTCCGCATCAATGCCGACAGTCAAAACATCACAGTTCCCGGACAGGACATTTACGGAGAGTTAACAGGCTATTTTGGCTCAAAACGAGACGGAAGGCTTTGGCTCATTCCAGAAATGGAACGAATCAGTGACAACAAGATTGAGGTCAACGTGATCAATGACTATGGCAGCGAGGACTTCACCGCTACCCTCACAGAAGATGAGAACAGGGTCATCACCATGAAGCACCTAAAAGGCAGTACCTTCAAGATTGTCGTTGATAGGAAATACGTGAAGATCCCCAAAGAAATCAAATTAAAATGGATGAAAGACAAGTAAATCTATCTATATAAAAAATTGCCGGGCCCCTCAGGTCATTGACCTGAGGGGCCCAGACTTCAAAAGGAGGCGGCGACCTACTCTCCCGCATTGCATTGCAGTACCATCGGCGCTGGCGGGCTTAACTTCTCTGTTCGGGATGGGAAGAGGTGGGACCCCGCCGCAATAACCACCTGAGTCTCGCCGCGGAACAGCACCCCGTATGCGCGATCCGCGTATGGGGGACATG
>JAEEGL014770852.1_pt1 | contig 18678 bp, 24 predicted proteins | sample 9134231 | NCBI WGS metagenome assembly JAEEGL01 (sample SAMN16246548, study PRJNA631951) | gut metagenome | biome: gut microbiome; feature: rumen; material: fiber-attached | host: Bos | place: Iran: Karaj | collected 2018-10 | reverse complement strand
AGCGGCAGAAGCGATATCTTTAAGCCAGTACCATGCGCTGCGGTTATTCTGAGCAACCTTGCTATGAGCAAACAGAGGAAGCTGTCTGCAGGCATTGCCTGAGTCCTGTCCAGATGATGAGAATACGATTGAGCCATAGACTTCAATCTCACTCATAAGGACTGCCTGACATGCTGTCCATGCCCATCCACTTGTTGCTCCGGATGCCTGTCCAAATCTGTTATATCTTGATGAATCCATTGCATTTGAAAGCAGCTCTTTTGTAGTCTTAAGATGAGAACCAAATTCTGCATAGAGCTGCTGATTGATGGTTGCAGTTGAAGCTGTGGATCCGGAGGAAGCTACTGCACCGATTGTTGTAGTATGCATCTCAGAAGCAACATATCCGCCTGTGGTGTCATTGGATGAGTTCATCCTGCTTCTTCCAAAGTGCTGTGCTCCAGAGGTATCAAAACCTTTGCCCGGAACCATAACAAGATGATGGTAATTCAGATCTGCATCACCATCTCTCATGTACCAGTCGATTCCTGCAATAGTTACATAGTCTGTACCTGTTGCCTGATACTGTGAATTTTGGTTGTAAGCAGAGATGGCTCTGGACATCTGGAAGTAATCTCCAACATAGAGATCTTCATAGAGAGAATATCCATCTGTTCCATTGAGTCTCTTGTAGATAGAGCCATCTGTCACATAGGATGTGATGTCCTTAGGCTCTTTTCGTGGGATGTTATGGTCCACGTTAGAACGGATAGCCTCAGGAATCTGTGCTATCGCCTGCTTGATAAGCAGGGCAGTTTCATCTGTAGCTAATGCTTTTGTTACTGTGCTCATATTCTTCTCCTTTATGTATTATAGGTTTGGCATACTTTGCCATCTACTACTGACAGGCCCAGGTTATCAAATGCTGTCTTCAAGCTCTTCAGCGTGTTCTTATTCTTCCACTTTCCTGATGTAGAATCATACTCAATGACATCACCTGCTGTCTTGCTTGAAATCACAACATCAGTAAGGTTCTCAAGCTGTGAGTAGGAATCCACAAAGATTGTCCAATATGTTCCCTCAGCCGGAGTATTGTTTGAAGTATCATCAAGCAGGCATCTCCAGATCTTGTTGTTATAATGAACCAGGTCATTTTTTACATAGTTCGCACTTGATGAATAGTTCCCCTTATCAGTGAAACCTATCAGGTCCAGTGCTGTATATCCGCTCGGTACATTCATCTTTTAGCCTCCTTTAGCTCACTAATTTCATGTACAGTCTGTTGTTGGCTGTAACAAACTCCCCAACTGCATCATCCTTGATGTATAGCCTGTTGTTCTGGATGAGGAAGTGCGGAGTAGCAAATTCTGAATAGATTTCTGCAAGAGCAGCATAGTTTGCTGCATCAGAAGCTGACTGTGCTGCAGTGGATGCACTTCCGTCTGCATTTGTAGCTGCTGCTGAAGCTGTCTGAGCCCACAATTCAAAGTTTGCCAGGTCACTTTCAAAGTCTGCCTCTGTTCCTGTGTAGCCGCCTTCAACTGCAGACTGGTATGCTGTCTTGCCATTGGTAACTGTAAAGGTTGTTGTATATCCATCTGAGAATGTGATCGTATATGTATCAACAAGACCACTTGTCCCGGTCTTTGCAATAGATGATAATCCTTTACCTCTGGGAATAAAAAGATGGAATACTGGGTCCGTGTTTGATCCTGTGTTAGTTACATAAGGACTTGACGCAGGATCCAGCATAGTGATATCTGCTATCTGAACAGTAATGCTTGCATCTATGCCGCTATCAACATAGGCACCTGTAGAAATATTCCAGACATACCAGTTCCCATTGTTCCCAATATAAGGCGGATGAGCTGACCAGCTCTCTGCTCTCGTTGCACTGGCTGCTGCCTCTGATGCCTTAGTTGATGCAGTGCTTGCTGAAGCAGCTGCATTTGATGCTGAAGTACTCGCAGCATTTGCTTTTGTTGTGGCTGTGCTCGCTGATGATGCTGCATTTGTCGCTGAGGTTGCCGCATTGCTTGCAGAAGTTGCAGCATTTGAAGCAGATGTACTTGCAGCATTCGCCTTTGTTGTAGCTGTACTTGCTGAATTAGAGGCACTGCTTGCAGATGATGCAGCGTTTGTTGCTGAGGTTGCTGCTTGTGTAGCTGCTGCCTGTGCATCTGCTACAAGGCCCTCGACCGTTCCAAGATCCTGATGTACCTGAGCAGCCTCTTCCATCATCTCGCCTGCAAGCTGAATCACTCTGTCATCAATCTTATCAATAGCATCATCCTCTGCATTCAGATTATCCTCGCAGATTGAAGGATCCATGCCATTATGCCAATAAATTCTATTATGTAGTTTAGGTAATGCCATTTCATACCTCCTTAGGTTATATCAAGAGTGCCATTGATGTACGTGTCTTGTAAGTTCTGTATCCCCTGGAGTTGTCGTTGCAAGATATAGGAAGTATAAGTGTCCTCGCCCAAGGAAATCTCTATCTCGTCTCCCGTCTCCATATATGGTAGCCCTGCAAGCCACATCTCAAATGGGAACCACGTTATGTCTGACATCTTGGCAACCATAACATCCGCATAATCGCCAACGTCTGCAGCAGTCCAGATGAGATTACGAAATAGCCAATTATCACTCATGTTATAGTTGTCTGTTCCATCTGAGTTGACCGTCCTCTGCAGAGTGAAGTCTGCCTCGTTGCCATTTCCATCCAGGCCCTTATAGGTGATGATAAGATACCTCCACTTATGGATGTTGCCCTCATCCGCCCATAGTTTTGAGTACATTGACTTCGTGGCACTTACCGCAGCTCCCCCTGGATACAAGTCGGTTGCAGGATAGAGATCCTCTGCAGGATATAAGCGTGAGTGATTAAGTTCGACTCCCGAGAAAAGATCAGTTATTCTTGAAAGCTGACCAAACTGGCATTGCGTTTCAAATACTGCAGATTGAAGATCTCTCAAGGTCACATCCCCAAATGCCTCTGCCTCAGCTTTGGTGATTCTTATTTTTTCCGCACTGCTCAAATCCTTTTGCTGAATTTTGAAGAATTGATAATCACTTCCCCATGTTTCCTCAAAGTAACTTCTCCATAGAGTCGGGCTGATATATGGCTGGGATGTTGAAACTGTTACATGAACAGGAATGCTCACACATAGCTGATGACATTCAGAATAGTCTCCTGTGTACAGATTCGTTCTGCCACCTTTTCTGGTAAAGAAATATGTATTAATATCTACGTGTTTTCGCAATGATATTTCACCACATAGATCATAGCTATCACTGTATGCAGTATTAGCCAGTTCCTCTAAGGTATAAACAGTGTTTCCTATTTTGGTGGTATATGTCTTATAATTTTCCCATACATATTCTTTTGCGTGTGCTTTTAATGAAGAAGTGTAAGCTTCAAACTTATAAAACTCTTCATGATCAAGATCTACACCGACCTCAATCATATACAGGTAAACATAATAGTTTGTGTTATTACCACTACTGTCACAGATTCTGATTGCTGTGATGTTTGAACTTTGATAATCTGATAATTGCGGTACTATATAGTTGTATGATGATTTCTCAATACCATATCCCTGCAGTAGATCCTTTAATAATGTATAAAGGCTTATCTTGTCTGTATAACCATATTCTCCCTGTTCTACCAATTCAGTGACATATTCATTTGCCTTCGCATCCAAGTACTCACTCTGGAGCTTGTTATAAGCGGTTGCCTTGATGATACCTGTGCTTGCCTGTCGCGAGCACTTCTTAACAGTAAAAAATCCCAATGGAATAGTGTATGTATTCTCTACTTCAAGATATACAGTGGCTTTGGCATATTGCCCGGGATTACTTCCAAGATACAATGTGTCGCCTGCTTCAACGTCTGGAATGTTTACTTCACCATGATTGTTGTCAAACCATGTGATGGTATACCATGTTGAAACACCGCTGTGAGCTTTCATAGCGCCATAAGCTTTATTCCTTTGATCTGGGCCAAAATAGATTAAATAGTCTCCAGCCGTTGTTACGTCATATCTATAGCCGGGATAAGGTGCAGCTTCGTCAATCGTTCCGACTTCCTCATATGGGCTTTCTTTATACTCTACATCCACAAAGGCTTTAACTCTCCGCCCTGTGATATTTGCCTTTTCAAAGTACTGAAACTCAAGTGAAGCTCCTTCACATAAGCCAAATTTGATGATATCTCCCGAACACATTCTCTCGTCTATATTCACTGACTCTGAGACAAGATTATCATTATCAATCGTGAAGTCCTCCGTCCCATCGTCATGAAGGACCACAAACCTATAATTCTTTTTAAGCCTCCCATCTCGGAGAGCTTCTTTTACCGGTACAGGAACATCTATCATGGCATCACCTCTCTGTTATGGTTATTTCAAAAACATCAATAAAAGAGCCATCTCCGGCTCTGTCATGCTTCACGTTTTCAATCTCGTAATATGCCTCGATAGCTTCAAAGGAATTGGTATCAAGGACCTGTACTCCCAGAGTGACTACACCATTGACCACAGCTCCGTTCCATAGTGCAAGGAAAGCGGCAACTGTGATGGAATTAGACCTATTGGAACAAACCACCTGAAACTTTCCATTGACCTTATGAGCCACAATGATCCTGTGCTCTCTCATGTTTCCATCTTTCCATGACTCATATGTGTCTGCGGTGTCCATCTGGTAGGTTCCCTCAATTATATAATTGGTAATCTCTGTATTATTTACTATTACCTTCATGACATTCGCTCCTTAATCAAAGGCATTCTGCCCGGTAATCTGATGATACTGAGAAGCCTTGGACTGCATAACTCTGAATAATCTGTCAAGACCACCTTCCAGTATGATCTTTGCATCCTTTTCCTCTGCGATTATAGGAAGATACGTGGATAACAGCTGATACAGTGCCTGTACTGGATTGCTTTCATTCCCGTCCGCATGATAAATATGATCTGCTGTTATGTTTCCATTAAAACCAGAAACAATGTCATCTGTCATACTGGATACAGAACTGTTAAGAGTATCCATTCCGGCCTGGATCCCTTCTGCAATTCCTGCAGGTATCCACTGACCAACCTCATCAGCAAATACTTTTGAAGGCGATCCTATCTTCAGAAGATTCTTTACTCCGTCAACTAATCCACTGACCATATTGCTGAACCATGACACCAGACCATCCCATGCTGCCATGATTCCCTTCTTAATTCCATCAACAATATTGCTGCCTACTTCAAGGAACTTAGGTATGAAGTCAAGGAACTTCTTCTTCATGTCTCCCAGAAGCTGAGGAGCTTTTGCCAGGAGCTGAGGAGCGTATGTAACAATACCCTTTACCAGGGTGCTTATAATCTTGGCTGATGCCTCCATCAGCTTAGGAATAGCATTAAGAAAAGCTGTCAACAGTGCCATAATGATCTGAGGCGCTTTCTCAATAAGTATCGGTAATGCGTTTATAAGCCCTGTTGCAAGACCTGTCATGAGCTGGATTGCTGCATCTATAAGAAGATCCACATTCTCTATAAGATACATGGCAATGGTAAGGACCACTTCAACTATTGTTGGTATCAGATCCGGAAGTGCCTGCGCTATCCCTGTAGCAAGCTGGAGTATTATCTGGGCAGCTGCTTCAATCAATGTTGGCAATGACTCAACCAGGTAATTTGCAAGCATCATGATTATATCTACTGCTGCCTGCGTGATTGTAGGAAGGTTGTCCATGATCCCCTGCCCCAAGGCGCTTACTAATTGCATACCAGCTTCTACAAGTCCCGGAAGCATTGCCACAACCTTATTGACAAGCTCTGATAACAGAGTACCAAAGGTTTCCATTGCTCCTGACAGTCCGCCTGCCTGAAAAGATTGCGTAAGCTGTGAGAGTCCTTCAGAGCCAAACCGTACAAACTCTCTTAATGTTGGAGTGAGCTGATCTGATACTGCTATCTGTGCTCCCTCAAGAGCTGACTTGAAGAGTGTTATATCTCCGCTAAGATTATCAAGCTGAGTTGTAGCCATTTCTGATGCTGCATCTTTTGAGTCGCCAATCGCATCTGACAATTCCTCATATCTTTGACTTGTTGTACCAAGAAGAGCATTGACAGTTGCAAGATCAGTCTTGTTAAACATTGCACTTAAGGTCTCTGTCTTTTGCTGATCTGTCATACCGTCCATTGCAGCGCTCAAATCCTGGAAGACATCCGGCAGCGCTCTCAGCTCACCATTAGCATCGTATGCTTCAACTCCAAGCTGTTCCCAAGCAGCTGCTGCCTTGTCAGTCGTAGGATTCATGGCCAGCATGATATTTCTTAAATGAGTTCCTGCTTCACTTCCCTTAATGCCATTGTCAGCCATGACTCCCAGCATGGTCGCTAATTCCTGCGTACCTCCCTGAGCACTTCTTGCCGTGGCACCGATTGTCAAAAAGGCATCTCCAAGCTGTTCCACCGAAGTGTTAGACTTACTGGAAGCCTTAGCCATTTGGTCAACCATCTGCGTGGTTCTCTCAACATCTACAGAACCATCCTCCAGGGTTAGTCCCAAAGCACTGGCAGCATCAGTTACCATATCAGATGCTCTGGCCAACTCTATTCCTCCAGCAGATGCCAGATTAAGAACATTAGGGAGCATTGCCATTGAAGTCTCTGCATCATATCCAGCAAGCGCCATATAGTTAAGGGCATCTGCTGCCTCAGTAGCTGAAAAAGCTGTTGTGCTTCCCATTTCCTGTGCAAAATCTCTGAGGTTTCCTATTTTGTCAACTGTAGTCCCCATAGTGGCTGCAACTTGAGCCATCGAACTATCAAAAGATGCTCCTGCCTGGACAGAACTGGCTGCAAATTTCCCCACAGCTGCTGTTCCTGCTGCGACTGCACCGGCAACCACAGCACCAGCTCCACCAATAACTTTTCCAAAGCCACTTGCAAAAGACTTCCCTCCGGATGCACCGGCATCTTCCATCTCTCCTGAAAGCTTTCCGGCAATTCCCTTGGTGGTTGGTTCTATCTGTACATATGCTGTTCCGATGGTTCCAAAATCACCCATTCTTAGCACCTTCCTTTATTCTTGTCATCCATTCCTCATATTCTTCCGGAGTATCAAAGCACTTCAGCTCATCCTTTTCTGCTTTCTTCTCAGTAAGAAGCTTGTAAAGACTCTGTGGCTTACTCCGTCTCTTAGATCCTCTCCAGAGTATGAGGTTCAGGTCATCAAATATCAAAGCCATTAACATCTGGTCAAGTGTTATCCTCTGACCAGCAATTCTCATTTTTGTACGTGATTCATTCCTAAGTCCTATGGTAAGAGTTGCCACCAGTGAAGGTGACAGCTCTTTATAGTTGTATATTCCATAGGTCTCGGCAAGATCACAAATAAGGTCATCCTCACCCTCATTTATAATGTGGGCAAGGATCAGGAGTTTTTTAGGTTCAAAGCCTCCAGCATATCCGTGAGCTCTGCTATAAGACTCTTTACATCTGCAATGCCATTATGCTTGGCAGCCACTTCATTCATGAAGATTTTCAAACCTTCTCCACTTCCAAAGATAAGCTCAAGCAAAGAAAAAAGAGCCTGACTCTTACTGCTAAGGTCAAGGCTCTCATCCTGCATCTTGGTCAGATATAAAAGCAGTCTGGCATCATCACTGATTCTCTTATCAAGCTGGAATTTTATCCCGCTTTTTGTTTTTCCTGTGACAATATTGTCGTTCTTTGCCATAAATGCTCCTTACTCTTCTCAAGCAATATACTCTTTGTGAGTCTCCCCTGATGAGTTTGGATATGCAGAAATTGTGATTCCATATCCTACTGCATCGGAGTCATTATAAGTGATTGCTTCTCTTTCCGTGATAGCTCCATCAGGGATGACAATTCTCTTTGCCTTCCCGTTTCTAAGAGCCAGCTCAAACACCCAGATCTTCTCCTGGGGATCAGAGGCCTTAACATTAACAGTAATTGCTCCTGATGTTCCATCTACGGTAACATTGCTGTCACCATATACCTGCTTGAGCACATCAGCATTCTCAGCTTCGATAAGGGTGAGTTTGAAGTTATCGTTAAACTCATTGAGAGAACGATATACTATCACTCCGCCCCATGCTTTGATTGATGATATGTCCATATCATTACCGTTCTCAAGGCCATCCTCTGACACATAGCCCAGGCAGACAAATCCGGTGCCCAGAGCTGTAGTGGCATCAGTAGGAGCTGTTGCTGTAAGAGGAGCAACATAAACCGCTCCGGTAACTTTGGGCTTACCGGTTGTAACGTTTGCTGCAGTATTACTCATTGTTTAATCCTCCATATAGTATAGATTGAAGATACAGTCATAGCCGTATCTTTTGGTTGATGTCTCTATAGCCTGACCGCCTCCACCGCACTTACTTGAGCTGACATTATCAAGAGTCACAATATCGAACATTGCACTCTTTACAATGCCGTTAAGTTCAGCAGCGCCCTGGAGTGTGGTTGAATAAGATCTTATATTGAGAGTGACAGCATCAATATGATCAATGCGTCCATCATCAATAGCCTTTATGACTACATACTCATCAGGCTTGTTTGTCGGCTCTTCCATGTATGCCGGCACAGAAAGTATGCCGTTTAGATATGCAACTACAGTCTTCTCTATCATGATGGATGCTCCTTAGTGTTTGGATATACAAAAACTTTGGCTCTGTCAAAGCCTATGAATGGTTTCGTATGATGTTCAGAGTCTGTCTTCCCCGCTGCTGCCTGCTTCACCATCTCCAGCATTTCCTGGGACTGAAGCATCTTGCGGATCTCTGTCCTGTCTATCTTTACTTTTGGACTACTCATAAGCTTCTACCTTTATCTGTTTGTTCCAGGGGAAGTCTTTTCCCATAAAGCCATCCATGTACTGGGTAGGCTCTCCTATGGTCCTGAACTTCTTCCCATAGAACTCAACAACTGCATCTTTCCAGTTATGTGTATCTCCTGCAGGGATACACAGGTTATAGGCTACTCTCTTTCCGCTCAGATTCATCTCATTAAAGACATCCTCTGAAGAAGGCTGACCTACAACCACGTTATCAATAGTGACCGGTACCGGAGTGATCTCATCTCTGTTGAAATCATCTGTCCCTGTCACTGTCGGCTCATTAAGTATTATCTGTATCCCTCTGATCATAGATTTCCACCGCCCTTGCCATCTGTCTTAACAATCCAAGCATCTTAAGCTCTGAGTTCTTGATGAAGAGTCCTCCACCAGGACTTAAATATGTCCCGCTTATACTATAACCATTCACAGCTGTACTAAACTGTGACGTTGCAGGACCTTCATCACTCAATGATGTCATCTCTCTCCGTACTACATCACACACTATGGCAGTATATAGATTCTGCCTCGGTGTATATTCCTCAAGCATAGCATCAAGGTCTAATCCACGGTCATGGGCATAGACATGAAGAGCATTTTCGCAGTCACTTATATATGTTTCTGCTTTGCTTATCTCGTCATTTGACAACGGCCTCCATCTTGCGATTAGATCATTTACTGTTACGCTCATTTCTTTGTCCTCTTATTTGCTTTAGGCTTCTCTTTGACTTCTTCCTTTGCTGCTTCCGGTTCTTCAGAAGCAACAGAAGAAGGACTGAGTGTTACCCAGTCCTCTCCTGCACATTCGCAATCAGACTCAAAGATACAACCTGTCTTTGTGTTCTGATACTTCATATGTCGCTCCTTATTCTTCATTGCAGGTCAGCCCGGCAAGGCTAAAGTCTCTTGTCACAGTGTTGATACCGTTTGAAGTCTGTACCCTGAATACCTGGGTATCCTTATTAGTGATCTTGAATACACCATTCTTATCAGGATCCGTCTTGACCTCAACAAGATCCATACCGGATGCACTTGGAACAAGTCCAACCTTTACTGATGTGAAAGCATCCCAGTCATCAGTGGTGAACTTCAAAGCCAGGAAATTGCCATCTCCTGCAAGAGGGCCGGACTCAGCAAGACCGCCCTCAATAAACTTCAATGTTCCTGTGATAGCTGTATCACTAACACTGACATCTGTCTGCATCTCACTTACAGCTTTGCCGAATAATTCTGTCCCACCGTTCTCGGCGCTAACTGTAGGACTTATGAGGGGACCACTCTTGCAAATGAAGCTGCATCAAAGATAGCCCATCCAAGATATGCCTCAGCTCTGAGGTATACCTGGTTGTGTCCCTTAAGGTCTGAACCTGTGTTATCAGGATCACCATACTCGATTACCTCAAAGGAAATCTCCTTACCATAGCCCCACTTGAACATGTTAGCGAAGTCACCAACAATGGCCTGGTCAGCAACTGCTGCTGAAGCTTCTGCTGTAGCCTTGACTGCCTGGGAAATAGTCTTGTTAATAGACAGTCTCTGTCCTCCAAGACTTGCAGGCTGTCCACCAAATGCGAAATCAGGATAGAGCTTCTCGCCTGCTGTAGTTGTCATTGCTGCAAGTGCTGCTCTGACAGTAGGAGAGATTGCAATGCCGGAAACATCTCCGTCACCGCCTTCTACAAGAGCTATAGCTGCCTCAATGTTTGCATCAGCTGTTGAGCTGGATCCAAGATAAGTAACAGTGTTTGATACCAGAGTATCAAAAGAGCCTGAGCTAACAAGGCTTGAAATGACTTTAGTGCGAGGATTTACACCATGGAGTGCTGCAAGGTCAAAACCTGCCGCAAGCTTTTTGGCAAAACCATCATTGAATGCAGACAGGTAATTGATCTTCTGTTCCTCAGAAGCGATCATGAACTCATCTGAGATTCTTGCACCATACTCAAACTTTACAGGGATGATGGTGATAGGGCTCATTGAGATTCCACCATGGCCCTTGGCACCATTCTCAGCGACCAGATCAACATCCTTGTCCATTGAGAATGTAAACTCCTTATTGCCTACGAAAGCAACCGGAACCTGCTGCCCAAGTGCTGCAAGTGTAGATTTCCCCTTAACCTTGCTGATAAGGTCTGTTACTAACTCGGGTTCATAAAGTGTTTTTGATACTGACATATTATTTACCTCATTCTTTCTTAAGATTCTGGACCAGCTTTCTATAGCTGTCCTTGGTTGCGTCACCACTTCCAGCATCAGGAGATTCTGGATTTCTAAGTGGTGCTGTTTCTTTTCTTGTTACGAACGGTTTCAGGGCTTCTGCATCCTTTCGGATATCATCCTCTGTATCACCGCTCAATTTATTTGCAAGCTCATATGGTATGCCAACCTCATGTGCTATCCTGCTTTTAACCGAGGCAGTCTCGTAATTTTTCACTCTTGACTCAAGGCTCGCTATCTTCTCTGCATCTGCCTTGGCCTTCTCAGTGGCATCATTGAGCGAATTGCCAAGTTCGGTTATCCTGTTATTCAGTTCCTGTGTCCTTCCTGCAAGCTCATCAGGACTGATAAATCCAGCATACTTCTCTGTCATGCTCCTCTCCGCCCTTTCAAGACGGTCTTTAATGATTCCATCTAACTGTTCCTGTGATTCAATTGGTTTAAAATCTGACATTTCTTTCCCTCCTACTTTCCGCGTAGTTGCGTTAATATGTTATTACCTGTTTTCTTTCACCCTTGTCACCTGCTGCCAACCAGTGGGCAAGAATAACACTGTCCATAAGAGCAATCTCTCCGTCCGGCTTCTGGGCTGAATATCCAAAACCACCATTTGATCCTATGTTTCTCTTCTGGCAGTTGCTGATGATGTTTGTGAGTTCCTCCTGATTCATATGGACTATGGTCCTTTTGAATACAGCCTGCTCAAACATGGCATTTGCATTGATGATCTCTCTCACAGTAGGGAAGATAGCCTTTTTTATCTTTGCTTCCTTCATTCTCTTCTCCATTATTCCCTGTCCATTAGCTCCATCTACTGCTATCTTCTTTACATTTGCCGCCTGTGAAAGCCATGTGATAAGCCAGTCAACACCATCCCGGACATTCCTGCAGTCAATGAGCTCTACAAAGGTCTTTTTATCCTTGGTCCTTACCGCAACTGCCATGGCCACATTTGTGCCATCCTTGCCAAACTTGATGCCAATGTACATGTTGTGGTTGATGAACTCCGGCTCTTTCTTCACTGCCATAGAAGTCCATTCTGTCCTGGATATAGCTGACTTTAAGTTCTCCTGTACCCATAGGCCAAGTCGCTGGATATTGAAATCCATGTCATCCCCGCCAACTTCATCCATGATTGAGCGCTCTGTGAATATGGTTCCCAGAGATGGATTGCAAAGATACCAAAGACTCTTGTCATAAGGATCTGACTGCTCTTCAACTGACCACTCTGCCCAGGCTGCATTCTTTTTCCGTCCTGCAAGAGTATCATTCCTATAGTTCAGAAACACTGTTCCGGAGCTGACTGCAGTGGGTGGTGTCCCACAGAATATTGTCTGTGGGTTCTTGGAGTCTGTTACAACATACTTAAGAGCTGACTCCTGCTCATCTGTGTATTCCTGTGCCTCATCAATTATCAGAAGGTCAAATCCTTCACCAAGGCCTCCCTTTCCTGATCTGGTCCTGAAATCACACTGGCCTTTACTTCCAACAATCTTTATCTTCTCAAGGCCAAACTGCTTGGAATAGATATAGCATTTCTCATCATATTCTCCGCATTCATATTTCTCCTTGCTGTATCTCTGGACTTCTATATAGCCCAGATCATCAAGAAGCTCCACCAGCCTTATGGAAGCTGAATGTGAAGTGGTTGTCCTATGCGCTGTATGGAGTATACGTTCTCCGTTCATTAATCCGTATAATTCACGCATTGCCACAATCTCATTCTTTCCATTACGTCTGGGAACAGAATAGCCGTACTTGGTATAGGTCCATAAGCCATCTTTATTGACTGCTAATATGTTATTCAGTTGTGTTCTCTGCCATTTCTGACATTTCCTGCCTGTACTGTCGTACAGTTCTGCTGCCTTGCCCCCTTTCGTCTGCTTGTAGCTATGTTTCAAAGGGTATTGCTTAGTAGGAGTCTGATTGCCTTTTTTCATAGGCATCACCTCCTATTTTTCTATAACAAAAAAGCAGGGGAACTATTTCCTCTGCTTTAAAGTTATCCTTCTAAGTTTTGTAGTACCTTAAATCCAAATCCTATAAGTATGAATATATAACACCATAAAGGCGCTTGTAGTTTCATCAAGCACCAGAGTATTACTATTGCTGTAAGCATATTTTCTCCAAACAAAAAGCACCTCATTTCTGAAGTGCTTATAATTCATCATCAATTACTGTATCCAGCCATTCCATTACCTTCTTATCCATTTCTAAGATTTCTGGCGGGGTATCTGGCTTAAATATTCCTGCTCCTATTTCCCATGGCTTTATTTTTTGTTTCATTTTCTTTATTTCCGGAGGATATATTAACATACTACCTACCTTCCATAGCTCTTACGGTTCTATACTCCGTAAAAACTTCATCAAATCGCTTTTTTCTATATGAATCAGCTGCATAATCACTTATCTCACGTACATTGTATATGTCTATCCCAATTTTATCAAGCTTTCTTTTAGAATTTTCGCAAATATCAGAGATAAATGATTCTTTGCTAACATAAATATTGCCCTTATTTATATAATCTTCATAGTCTTTTAAATGAAATGATTCATGAACTATTGTATAAAGCTGTTCTGCCTTATCCTGCATCACTTTAATATAAATACTACCAGTCTCAGGATCAAAACGTCCGCCTGTCGTTTTCCCCAGTTCAGAATCAGATACTACTACATACTTAACATTCCCCGATACTGATGTGACATTTTTAGCGAAATCAATCTGTTGCTCAATCCTATGAAGTTCTCTTGGCTTTATATCAATTTCATCAGATAGATAAAGATTATTTCTACTACCAGCCAACTGCTTGGCCGATATAGTTCCCTCTTTTGCCTTTATTGCAACTGCTTTATTGCTGTCCCTAACTACTGGCTTATAATCCATGGACAATTCATCTGCTTTATTCTTCCGCGCTGATATCTTTTCTTTTTCTTCCTGGTCCCTGAATGAATGCGCCTTGCCATCACTATCATAGGCTGTGAGTTTCCTGCCATCATAGTCGAGTGAGCACCTGCAGTTATCATGTCTCATAAAGACATCACTCGGCACTCCAGGATAGGTATACTCTCCCACAAGATCATCACACCAAGGACAGCACTTTGAATCAGCATGTCTGACTATCTTTACCTTGATACCTACCTTACTTTGGAACTTGGCATTCTTCTTTACTGTATCATCGACAACACTTCTGGCATGAGTGACTACAGGACTGCCCATCTTCCACTTAACATCATCATAGTTGTCTGCATTACAGACTCCTTCAATGAAATTCTTTATCCTTGACTCATCAAGATCTGCTGTCTGAGCTTTGAGTCTTATGCCGGCATTCTCGTTTATGGCCTGCTGGACCTGCTGTGCAAAATCTGATACAAGTTCATGATCTTCCGTAAGGGATTCTCCCAATAACCTGCTTGCAATGTTGTAATACATCTTCCCATCAGGAAGGACCTCAGAGCTTATCTCTGATGCAAAGGCTGCTGCCCTGGCATTACCTACTGACTCAGCATACTTATATGCATCCTCATAGGTTGCTGTACCGGTAAGGACCTTTTCAGTAAGCTTACGCATTCCTAGATCCTTAAGACAGTTATTCTGAAATTCTTTATTCACATTGCTGATCAGCTCAGGAGCAATATCTGCAGCCATCATCTAACCTCATTTTTCATTACTCATCTTCTTAAGGCCTTCAATCAATCCGGAGGTATCTATGCCCTTCATGGATGAAAGCTTCTTTATCATCTCGGTTACCGCTTCCTTTACAAGTTCCTTTTTATCTTCAGACATGTTCTTGATAACCTTGGAAAGATTGGCTATCTCATTCTTTATGTCATTCAGCTTTTTCTCCTGACTTGAGCTCTTGGATGAGCCGGAACTGCCAGCCTTGGAAGATCCTCCGCCCTTTCCAGAAGAGCTGCTGCCCTTTGATGAGCTGCTGCTCTTCTCAGTGGCTTTTTTAGTGCTACTCTTTTTCGCAGCAGCATATGAGGCATTGCTCTTGATGTCAGATATCTCTTTGAGTGCCTTATTCTGATATTCCTTGCGGACCTTCTCTTTCTCTGCAGGAGTTGCTGCTTTCTTCAGTGCCTCATTCATTTCTGTCTGAAGCCTTTCTTTTACCAAGGCAACCTCCATCTTTCCGGCATCATTGAGTCCTGCTGTTGAAAGGCCAACAAGCTTAGTTGCCTTTGATGATGTCTTTTTCTTACTTTTGCCCTTTTTACGGCCCTTCTTTTTCCCTTTTTTCACATAGTTCTCATAGTATTCATGAGCTTTAGCTGCATCATATGCCATATCATCCCAACTCCTTAAGAAGCTGCTTCAACTGCTCCAGGACATCATCCAGTCCGGAAGTATCCTCTTCAAATTCTTCCTCTTCCAGTTCCTCTTCCTCAAACTCTTCTTCCTCTTCATCAAGATCAGCCAGGAAGTCATCCTGCTTTTCCTCTATGGGGATTCCTGTCATTCTCTCAATTGTCTTGGCACCTACAGCATCAGGAACCGCCTGGTTAATCTTCAGGATTGCATCTCCAAAGGATCCTATTGCAGCATTATCCATTACAAATGCAGGCTTCCATACAGGAACTGTCTCATAAAGAGCATTTCTCTTGTAATGTGTATCATCTCTCAGGCAAGCTGCCACAAGACCAACATTGAGGAAACCTGTTCCAAAGATTTCCTGTGCTTTCGCAGCAATCCTTTCCAGCTCACTATGACCTGCCTTGATTGCCTCTGCGCTTGACGGGTTCTCAGACACAAAGCCAAGATCATCTGTTGTAAGACCTGTGAGGCCTGCAAAGAGCTTTGCATATGCATTTATTGTCTCTATCATGGGAGTCATTGATGCCTGACTGAACTGGCCTACTGATGGCTTATCGCCATCTTCATCCTTGGATATCTCCAGGAATGATGTAAATGTGGCTTTCACCTTATCCAGGCTACTGCCTTCAGCTGTACCCAGAACATACTTCTGAGGGAATGAATTGAACTCTGCAAGGACTGCCATATCTGTTGTTGCCCATCTTGCTTTATCCTCTATGTTCATGCAGTCCCTACCAATACGGCTCTGACCAAATGGTCTGTTTGCATCCGGTCTGTATATAACAGGAACCAAAAGCGGGTATCCGGTATTATTTGGAATGACATCCGGCTTAGGGTTGCCGTTGTAATAGATCTCTGTAGCCTCAGCTGTGAAATAGGCATCCGTAAGGATCACACCTTTATCATCTGTCTCCAGGATTGCATAACCTTCAGTGAGCAGATTAGTAATAGGATCTATATTTCCTGTAGCATTCTTGCCATCAATGACCTGAAGCCTTGGATAGTCATCCTCTCCTGCTGATATGTATACAAAGCAACATGCGCTAATCAGGGCTGACCTTATAGCACTGTCAAAGAATACATCCTTGTTATTGAGCTGGAAGATCTCCCACAGGTCAAAATTGTCATTGTCAAAGCCATCAAAGTTGAGTCTGTTTGCCAGGGAATCCACGGCTTTGGTACACCATCCCAGTCTGGTCTCATAGGTAGCTGACAGCGCTTTTGGCATGGTCGGAGAAGGATTGCCTCTCAGATTCTTCTGCTCATAGTAGTCATATCTCTCCTTTGCCCAGGTCTTTTTCTTGTTTAGTTTTGATTTCAGATACTGTATACCTTTTAATTCGCTCATATTTTTACCCTGTTTATCAAAATTGCGTATGAATTTCAGAAAAAATCACATTGAACCCAACTTATTTTTAATGTCACCTCATAGAGATCGGAATTATCGAAATACCGATACCCTTATCTGCGAGATATTGTCACAATAACGGCGGGTGAAGTTGACAACCGGGAGGGGAGGGGACCATCCCCCCGTATCAGCGTTTCAAACATCTGAAAAAAATTAGAAGTGCCGCCAGTCTCTTGAAACTTTAATGTTTTCTGTTCTCGTCTTCCTGGTCTTTGAATAATCAATGAACTTATCTGACTTCATGCGGTTGCATATCCAGTGGGCAAGCTGAAGGTTGCCCATATCACTTGGATGACCACCCTTGCTGATGGGAATGATGTGATCAACTGTTGGAGCCATTGGATCTGGAGCAACAAGCTCCATATCAACAGGTCTTCCACAGATGGCACACACTGACTGGCTCATCATCACACGCTTCCTGTTGCGCCTGTATATTCTCTCATGACTCCCCATCCGTGTTGATCTACTCATATCCCTACCGCCTTATAACAGTACCTCCCCTGGGGCATAAAAAAACCACCGGTCCTTTTTGACCTGTGGTTTTTTTATGCACAATATGAAAGGAGGAATGTGCTCTTCTATCTCTTCACCCAATACAAAAATATCATAAAAACATGTCCCCTGAGTGCGGTACTTTTATATTCTCTTTACAAGCTCATAATAATACCTTCTTCTCATCAGGTAATACATATCCTTTTCGCAGGGCATCTTCTTCCCCTTAAGCTGGTTGAATGTAAGGCCATAACAGACTCCAAGCCTCAACCAGTACTCCAACTCAGGAGCCACCTTCTTTATTGTTTCATCAATGATAGTCATCTTATGCTGCTTGTCTGATTCTGCTATCCTTATGGCTGCTTCAAAGGTGCTGTCATAATCTGATGATGTCTGTACTTTGTCGGTGTCATAAGCTATTCCTTTTGAAGTGTCAGCCATGTTCTCAACTTCTTCTTTCCAGAGCGGGTATCTAAGTGAATAGTGTACAGCCGTTAAAAAGTCTTCTTTGGGGATGTAATACTTTGATCTCTCACTTGGAACTCTATATTTGCTCATACTCTCCTCCAACAATACATTTAAGCCTCCGCCCATGAAGGGCGGAGATACATAGATTACGCTAACGCTAAGATGAAGCGGGGACGAACATAAAGGTCGGCACCGCTCGCGCCGGCGCAGCCGGCATTGCCACTGTTGCCGCAACCGCAGAAACCTGCGGCAGAAGCTCTATCTTCAGCATCCTCAGGAGTAGCCAGCCACCACCAATGTGACCAAGCATCATTATCTGTCACTGTGGCTATCCTGTTCTTTGTCTTTTTGAAGTATTCCCACTGATGACCGTTTTCTTCAAGCCCGGCATAGTAGTTCTTCTCAAAGACCTCTATTTCTCTGGGAATGCTTATCAGCTGCTGTCCTTCAGGAACTGTCATAAGCTCAATAAGCTTTGTGGGCAGGGTATCTTTATAGTCATTATTAAGCCAGTCGAACAGATTAAATCTCTTAGTTCTTATCGGTCTTGGCTCTTTAAGCAGGTTCTCTCTGACCATTACATAATGGCCTGCTGCCTGGTCAATGTCTGCTACAGTAAAAAGCGCATCTCCGTCAATGTCTTTTATGAGGAGCTGATCTCCTACATGAATCTGCTTCTCCTTTGCCTGTCCTAAAAATTCCTCAATATCGTCATAAATAAAATATCCTGTTAATTTCATTTTTTCCTCCTGCTGCCTTTGCAGCCTTCAAAAGTTAATGCGAAGGTCATTTATGGGACATTTCCTGCATTTTTCGTCCCTCATCTTCGCAAAATGGTCCTGTAAGTAACTTGGTACTCTCTCGGTATCCGAGTATCTGCAATAATCTGAGCATATCTCATCTTTTATCTTCTGCAGCTGCTCCGGTATCGTCATCCTCTCCTTGT
>JAEEGL014564708.1_pt1 | contig 18678 bp, 12 predicted proteins | sample 9134231 | NCBI WGS metagenome assembly JAEEGL01 (sample SAMN16246548, study PRJNA631951) | gut metagenome | biome: gut microbiome; feature: rumen; material: fiber-attached | host: Bos | place: Iran: Karaj | collected 2018-10 | reverse complement strand
TCATCATGCCAAAGTAGTTGCGCTCAAACATCTTATCGTTGGCCTCCTCAAAGTTGTATCCCTCACGACAGCATTTGTCTGCCAGATACTGCGCATAGCGCTCACGGCGCTCACGCTCTTTGTCGTGACGCAGGTTTACGATTTCTATACCCTCGAGTGACACGTCCAGCTCCTGTGCTTTCTTTGTTATCATCTCCTCATTACCCAACAGGATAGGATGACACAGCCCCTCGGCCTTGGCCTGTGCTGCGGCCTTGATCATTGTGGGATGCAGACCCTCAGCAAATACCACGCGCTGCGGATGTTTGCGAGCTGTTTCATAGAGACTCTGTGCCACGCTCGTCTCCAGTCCCATGCGGCGGCGCAAGGTGCGCTTGTACTCATCCCAGTCTGTTATCTCCTTGCGGGCTACGCCGGTCTCTATGGCAGCCTTGGCTACTGCGGCGCTCACCTCTGTGATGAGGCGCGGATCTACAGGCTTCGGAATGAAATAGTCACGACCGAAGGAGAGGTTGTTCACCTTATACACCTGGTTTACCACATCGGGCACAGCCTGCTTTGCCAAGTCGGCGATGGCCTTCACGGCAGCCAGCTTCATCTCTTCGTTGATAGCCTTGGCATTCACGTCCAATGCTCCGCGGAAGATATAAGGGAAACCTATTACATTATTTATCTGATTAGGATAGTCTGAACGACCTGTTGACATCAGCACGTCTGGGCGGCTGGCCATAGCATCCTCGTACGAGATCTCCGGCACAGGGTTGGCCAAGGCAAAGACGATTGGGTCTTTCGCCATAGAGCGTATCATGTCGGGTGTGAGGACATTGCCTTTTGACAGTCCGAGGAACACGTCGGCACCGTTGATGGCTTCTGCCAAAGTGTGCACATCGCGGCGGTCAGTAGCAAAGAACTTCTTCTGCTCAGTCAGGTTCTCGCGGTCAGAGGTGATGACGCCCTTAGAGTCCAGCATCAGTATGTTCTCCCTCTTTGCTCCAAGAGCCACATAGAGCTTTGTGCACGAGATGGCAGCAGCACCGGCTCCGTTCACGACAATCTTCACGTCCTCGATCTTCTTGCCGTTCACCTCAAGGGCGTTGATGAGGCCTGCACTTGAGATGATTGCCGTGCCGTGCTGGTCATCGTGCATCACGGGGATGTCCAATGTGCGCTTCAGGCGCTCCTCTATGTAGAAACACTCAGGTGCCTTGATGTCCTCCAGGTTTATGCCGCCAAAGGTAGGAGCAATTCTCTCCACTGCCTCGCAGAATTTCTCTGGGTCTTTCTCGGCCACCTCAATGTCAAAGACGTCTATGCCGCCATATATCTTGAACAGCAGACCCTTACCCTCCATCACGGGCTTACCGCTCATGGCACCGATGTCGCCCAGGCCAAGGACGGCTGTGCCGTTCGATATAACTGCTACGAGGTTACCCTTGTCTGTATATTTATATACATCGTCAGGCTTGGCCTCAATCTCAAGACAGGGAAAAGCCACACCGGGTGAATAAGCCAGACTCAGGTCCGTCTGGGTGCGATAAGGCTTGGTGGGCATCACTTCAATTTTTCCGGGACGACCGCTCTTGTGATACTCTAATGCGGCCTCTTTTGTAATCTTTACCATGAGTGTGTATGTTGTGTTATAATGCAGATGCGTACTTTTACTGCATCCGTCAAGTTTATATTGCGGATGCAAAGGTATAAAAAAAAATGTTATGTGCAAAATTTAAGCGCCTTTTCTTGCGTGTAAGAAAAAAAACATATACCTTTGCAGCCAATTATGCATTACGCATTATGCAATATGCATTATGAATTCACTTACTCGGAAGGTTAATGCTTCGCCTTGACCTTCCTCACGCTCGGCAGAGCTCAAACGAGTTTGGCTCTGCTCTCACTTAATCGGAAGGTTGGCAGAGTGACCGAATGCGCTGGACTCGAAATCCGGTATACCCTTTATCGGGTATCGGGGGTTTGAATCCCTCACCTTCCGCCAAGGGAGACAAGTTCTCCGCAAGAATAGTAAATGAGGTCGTGTCTGTTACATTTTGACACATCTCTCTTTTTTGTTTTCTTACTTATTCAAATATTAAACTGTATGAGAACAAGACTGTTATTGGTAAAATGTTTCCTTGCCGGCGTTCTGGTTTCCGGCTGTTCCACTTCGACTAAGGCGGAGATAGAAGTCAAGAAGGCTGATAAGGAAGCCAAGAAAGCGGAGAGGGCTGAGTATGTGGCAAAGGCTCTGGACGACAGGCGTTACAAGATTGGCATCGACCTAATGATTACAAGGCGCATGGGTTCGAAGCCTGTGACGAGCGACTGGGAACTGGAGGTGAAGGGCGATACGCTGGTGTCGTATCTGCCGTACTTTGGTGTGGCCTATGAGGCTACGTACGGACGTAGTACCGGACTGGACTTCACCGCACCTATAAACAGCTACGAGGACAGCGGCTTCCATAAAGGGAAACGCTCTATCCGCTTGCAGGCCAGAAGCGATGAGGACCTGATAGACTATTACATAGAAGTGACGAGCGATGGTAGTGCATTCATTGACGTTACTCCCCGAAAGCGAGAGGGAATCAGCTTTAGCGGGAATATGGAGTGAAAAATGCACCAAAACTGAACAAAAAGACGACAATATGTGCTGTAAAAGTACCATATTGTCTTTTTTTTGCTTGTTTTTAGTCATTTTCTCAAAAAATGTTTATGTATGTGAAAAACTTTTTGTACCTTTGCGGTGTGAGATTGCGAGTTCTTTGAATTACCTGAGGCCACAGAGCGGCAGATAAGTATGACGGTTGATAGCTTGGCATTCCTTCGTGTACATTATTATATATACTGGATGCTTGCCAAGTATTACCTCATAAAACCGGCACCATTTCGATGCAAGACGCGAAATGAGTGGCAATCTGATATTCAACTGCGTCACCTCACCTTACGCAAAAAATAAAATGGATACCAAACGGCCTCCATTTTTTTTAGCGACAAGCAGGATTTGTTAACAACTTCAAAAAATCATAAACAATGAAAAAAACTTTACTATTCCTTATGTCTCTCTTCTTCTGCGGTGCAGCAATGGCCGCCGAAACAGAAGAAGCAGCAGAGAGTACCGAACAGGCGTCTTCTTTTGAGTATGAGACGCGTATGGAGTCATTGCGTAACACTTTGCAAAATGTCAGCAGCTATGGCAGCAAGTACAGTTCAGCCTACACCACACTGGATCAGAACTATTCCGCTGAAGCCGACACTACAATCGCAAAGCCCAAGAAGAAGTTCAAGTGGCTCGTAGAGCGTGAAGGTATCAAGGGTCACAAGTTCATGGAAGATATGACCTGGGTTGGTGTACCTATATTCATTGCCGGTATCATAGCCAAGAGTGAGAAGCACGCTTTCCGCCAGAACTACAATGACCGTCACACACACACGCGTCTGGTGACCAATTTCAAGACCGGCATTGATGACTACACACAGTTCTTCGGTCCCGCTCTGACGCTCGGTCTTAAGATAGGCGGTGTGGAAGGTCGTTCTGACTGGACGCGTATGCTTGCATCGGCAGGTATGGGTTACGCAGCAATGGCTCTCATGGTAAACACTATCAAATATACAGCCAGCGAGATGCGCCCCGATGGCAGTACAGCCAACTCATGGCCTTCAGGACATACCGCTACATCATTCGTGGGCGCTACGATTCTCCACAAGGAGTACGGCCTGACACGCTCACCCTGGTACTCTATCGCAGGCTACGGTGTGGCAACGGCAACGGGTGTCATGCGCGTGCTGAACAACCGTCACTGGGTGTCTGACATCCTCTCTGGTGCCGGTATTGGTATCCTCTGCGGTGAGCTCGGTTATGCCCTCAGCGACGTGATATTCAAGAAGAAGGGACTGCTCCGCGATGATTTGCACCGTGAGCACGGACTCTCTAATCACCCTTCATTCTTCCAGATCTCTATGGGTATGGGACTGGGCAGAAACGAGCTGAACTTCGGATTGGAGGATGATGAGGACAATCCGCTGAACCTGAAGTTCGGTACCTCAACGGTGGTAAGTGCAGAAGGTGCTTATTTCTTCAATAAGTACGTAGGTCTGGGTGGACGTCTGGCTGTCAAGAGCTCACCAATCAAGGGTTGGAACAACTTCCTCAACACAGCACAGGTAGGTGCACGCGACTATGCAGAGTACCTCGGAGAACTTGACAAAGAATTCTTCCCCGGAACGAACACCGTAGCAAATACCGTCACCGAATACGAGCTGACCATTGAGAGCGATCACATGACTGAGTTTGTCGGCAGCGTAGGTCTGTACTTCAACATACCTCTGTCAAAGCGTTTCACACTTGGCCTGAAGGGTCTCGTGGGTCGCAGCGTGATGCAGTCACTCGACATCGACGGCCGTTCAAAGGGCAAGGTGCTCGATGTGGCATACGATCTCTACAAGAACGAGATGAAGGGTGAGATGCAGTACTTCCTGAATGACCAGCACGTTGACTATGATCTCAATAGAATCGATGACGGAATGACATCTATGGATGCTCTTGAAAACCTGCAGAGCTTCGTCAATATCTGCGATATCAGCGTGGCACGTGCACAGGACGGAACCGAGAAGACATACTCAGCAGAGTGGGATTACCTCACCGTAGATGGTAAGGGCTCTACATCGTGGGGCACAGGTATATCGCTGGCATACGACTATAAGGACTCATACACGTGGAAGATATTCTGTGACTTCGACTACACAGAGAAGACCTTCACACTGAACTACAATCCTTACGGACATCTGCAGTATGCTATGCCGGATATGATAGAGCTCTATCGCCTGCTGCAGGAACCGCTTTCTGCAAGCTACAGCATCAGAAAGAAGATGAACTCTTGGGTGCTGGGCGGCTCTTTCGCTATAACATTCTAATGTGTAATGACATGTAATCCACCTCTGTGGAATAGCATATAAAGTTATCCCCTCGCAACAATTCCTGTTGTGAGGGGATAAGTTTTTTTCTTCCCACAGTCTTTGACAGCCAATTCGCAGGCTCCGCGATAACGAATCGGAACGTGAGGGGGCAGTCCAAGTGCTTCAAAATTATCAGAAAATTACAAAATTTTTGAAGACCGAAAAATCACTTTTGTCACAAAAAAGGCCCCAAAATGAGCAAAGTGTAAAATCGGCATACCTGTGAATTCGGCCCTGATTCGTTAAAGAAAAATAAAAGTTACCTTTGGGTAAGTTACCTTTGGGTAACTTTTTGTACATTTGCATTCTAAACGGTGTGAATGTGCACACTATTTCATATTTACATAAGGATATAAGAGAAGAATATGAATGCTCCATTTCAATACGGAACGTTGGCAACGAAAGAGAATTTCGTTGACAGAGTGGAAGACAGGGCTCAGTTGAAGAACTTCCTGTCTTCACATATCAATGTTATGTTGGTTTCTCCTCGCAGATGGGGAAAGTCATCTCTTGTCAAGGTGGCTATGGAAGAACTGCAGGAAGAGGACAAAGACGTAAGAGTGTGTTATATCGATGCGTTCAGCATCGGTTCAGAGGCAGAGTTCTACAGGACGTTTGCCAGTCAGGTGATAGCGTGTGCCTCAAGCAAGTTGGAGAAGCGCATACAGGATGCCAAGAAGTTCCTTACCGGAGTGGTGCCTCAGGTGGTTGTAAAGGACGATGTTACGAATTTTATGGCTTTCGACCTGAAATTCGTACCGCAGGAGCAGGACAAGATGGACATCCTTCGTCTGCCTGAAACAATGGCTCAGAACAAGGGAATTAAAATCATTGTGTGTATTGATGAGTTCCAGCAGTTGGCAAATCTTCCAGAGTATAAGAATTTGGAGGGCAAGATGCGCTCCGCATGGCAACAGCAGGAACGTGTGTCGTATTGTCTCTATGGCAGTAAGCGGCACATGATGCTGGATATATTCAACAATTCCAATTCGCCGTTCTATCGTTTCGGGCAGTTAGTATTCTTGAATAAAATTCCCAAAGAGGAGTGGATGCCTTTTATTGTGGAAACTTTCGAGAAGTCGGGAAAACATATTTCAGAGGAATTTGCCTGTCGTATCTGTGATGTCACAGAGTGTCACTCCTGGTATTTGCAACAGTGCTGCTATTTTGTCTGGAATGCTTCTGATGCTGAAGTCACAGAGGAGTCTTTCAGCTATGGATTAAGACAGATGATAAATACCAATTCTCCAATGTTTCAGAATGACACGGAGATGCTCGCTGCCAGTCAGATAGAGATGCTACGTGCCATCAAGGACTGTGTGCAGCAATTATCCTCGGCAGAAGCAAGGGCGAAGTATCATCTGGGCAATCCAAATACCATCAGCAAGAATAAGAAGATATTGCAGAATAAGGATATTGTGGAACAACAAGGGGACAAACTGGTGTTCTTGGATCCGATATATAGGCTGTGGTTCTCAAAAGAGTATAAGTGAGAACTACCTCAGGCGATTACGGAGATATGATCCTCTCACGTGGGCGAAGTAGAATGCCACTCCGCAGAAGTTTACGATGGATGCTACCCAGAAGGTGGCGTAGTAGCTGTACAGTTCCGTCACCACGCCTCCTACGACAACGCCGAGACCTATACCTACGTCCCATGACGTGAGCATGGATGAGTTTGCTGTGCCTCGACGGTTGTTGGGGGCAAGGTTCACGAACATTGTCTGCACTGCCGGGAACATGTGGCCGTTGCCCAGACCCAGGATTACGGCACAGCCGAAGAATCCCCAGTAGTTGTGTATGGCAGCGAAGGCGAGGTAGCTGAATACCGAAACGCACATGCCGAGAGTGGCGTTGCGCACCACTTCGCCGCGACGCAGGGATTTGCTGCCCATCAGCCGGGCCGTCATGAGGCTGAGTGAGAGAACGAGGAAGAAGGCTGCCGCTCCGCTCGTCATGCCCAGCTGCTCCTTGGAGTAGATGGCGATGTATGTGGACAGCACACCGTAAGAGAATGACAGGCACGCTAACATCAGTCCCACGCTCCAGCCCTTGACAAGGAAAAAGCGGTCAAGGGTCTTGAGATAGTGCAACAGGTCGTGGTGGTACAGGGAGAGAATGTGGCGGGCATGCTTCGTGTCCTCGCTGTTGTCCTCCACTGTGTCGGCAGAGGCAGCTCCTAATGTTTGCTTTGCTTCCTGCACAGCGTTGCGTTTCGTGGTGGTGCGAACGGTGACGGTGCTGTTGATGAGAAATCCCGTCAGCGCGGTAAGGAAACTCAGCAGAAAGATAAGGTCATAGTTTCCCAAGGTCTCATAGATAGCCAGACCGACAGAGGGCGATATGGCTGTAGCGAGGTTGTTGCTCAGACCATAGAACCCAATGCCCTCAGCACGCCGTTCCACAGGTAGCACATCGATGGCTACGGTGCTATTGCTGACGGTAGTGGCGCCAAAGGGAGCGCCGTGGAGAGTGCGGATAATGGCAAAGAGAATCAGCGAGCCGCCGATGAGATAGCCTAAGAAGAACCCCGCAAAGAGCCCGTAACTGACGAGCAGCACGGTCTTGCGGTTGTAGGTATCGACGATGTAGCCGCTGAACAGACGTGCTACCAGAGCCATCACCGTATAGCCCGACAGGACAACACCGATGGTATGCTTGCCCGCGCCGAATTGCTCTGACAGGTACAGGGGCAGAATAGGCATCACCAGCATGAAGGAAAAGAATATCATGAAGTTTGCCAACCACACTTTCGTGTAGTTGGCATTCCATAACTTTGGTATCGTCTGATTCTGCAATTCCATAAAGTGGGGCAACGGAGAAGGCGATTATTTCTTCGTATCGCGTTCCTTAATATATGCTATACACTCCTCAAAGGTCTTGAAGGTATGCTCTTTGGGGATGAGTGCTGGGATGATATGCGTCTTGTGCATTATCGCATTTGCTTGTGGCTGAATGATAGTCATCAGCACCTCTATGCCCTTGGCCTGCAGGTCCTTGATGGCTGTCTCCATAGCATAGGCTCCTGACTGATCCATGAACGTGACGCGCCTCATACGGATGATGACCGTGTTGACATCCTTTGGCACATCGTGCATCACCTTGTTGAAACCCGTGATGGAGCCGAAGAATATCGGTCCCCCGAGACGCTGGATATAGACGTGCTGCTTCATATCGTCGGTCACGCCGCTCTCATCATTCCATGGGATAGTCCTGTCAAACTCCTGTTGCAGGGTGACACCGCCATACTGACGCTCTATCAGGTCGCCGGCACGCATCATGAAGAGGAAGCAGGCTATCACCATGCCAATACCCACAGCGGTCAGCAAATCCACGAATACCGTCATCAGGAACACCACGATGAGCACAAAGGCATCGGCCTTGGGGATGTGTGTCAGGTCGCGGAAGCCGCGGAAATCTATGATACCCCAGCCGACGGTGATGAGGATGCCTGCCAACACAGCCAGAGGCACATACTTCACCAGTGAGCCGAGCCCGAGCAGGATGGCCAGCAGCAGGAGGGCGTGAACCATGCCTGACAGCTGTGTACGTCCGCCGCTCTTCACGTTGACAACGGTACGCATCGTGGCACCTGCTCCAGAGATGCCGCAGAACAGTCCGGCAAAGGCGTTGCCTATACCCTGGCCTATGAGCTCGCGGTTGCTGTTATGCTTCGTTTTGGTGAGATTGTCGGCCACGACAGAGGTCAGCAGTGTGTCAATGCTGCCCAGACCTGCCAGTGTGAGACCCGGCACGATGGCTGCCTCAATAGCTTTCAGCCAGTCAATGCTGCCCAGGTCTATAGCGTCCTTCATGAACAGAGGCAGGGGAAGACCAGCGGGAATGTCGCCGATGGTCATAGCAGAGTCGTAGGAAAGACCAACGGAAACCAGCGTCATCACAATCAGAGCCACCAGTGTGGAAGGCACCTTCTTCGTGATGCGCGGTATAGCGAGTATCAGCAGGATGGTGCCGATACCTATCATCAGGGCCATGAGGTTGATGCTCTGTGAGCAGGCCTCAGGGAACTGCGCTATCATATCGATAGTGCTGACTGGTGACTTGCGGCCTATCAGGGGATAGAGCTGCTGCAGGATGATGATGACGCCGATGCCGCTCATGAATCCTGAGAGGACGGGGTAGGGGATGTACCTCACGTATTTGCCGATGCGTATCAGACCGAAGAGAATCTGGAACAGTCCGCAGAAGATGCCTGCCAGCGACATGGCTATCAGCACAGTGCCGATGTTGCCGCCGCTTGCAGTCCATGCGCCGCTGATGATAGAGGCCGTGATGACCGTCATAGGGCCCGTAGGACCGGAAATCTGTGAGTGAGTGCCGCCGAAGAGAGAGGCGAGGAAGCCCAGCAGGGTGGCTCCCACAAGGCCTGCCAGAGCTCCGATAGAAGAAGCCTCGGGGCTGTCAATGCCGCCAAAAGCCTGAATACCGAAGGCAAGGGCTAAGGGGAGGGCCACGATGCCCGCTGTGATACCACCGAAGATATCACCCTTGATGTTGTTTGTCTTAATGAATGCCATTTGAAATACAATCTGTGTGTGCCGTGAATGTGGCACACTGTATGAGAAACTAAATAGGGTGCAAAGGTACTACAAAAATATGAAACGGCCAATTATCAGTAAGATAAATTGACCTCCGTCTGTTAAGTTTTTCTTTTTTCGGATTATCTCTTGCACGGGAACAGTTTTTTTTCTACCTTTGCACGCCGAGATCGTACTGGTTCGATAGGGATACTCATCAAATAAATCGAAAACCCCAGGACATGTCTTCCTTGCCAATGGCGGGCCACAAATAAGTCGTTATGACCAAGCTATATGCCGGTGGATTACAGCAGCGGGAAGCCCCTGAAACATTTTCTTAAAGGAGTTTTCATCACATCATCAGTGCGGTCTCTTTTTTGTGCAATGCCGTGAAGTCACCATGAAGGGTTTGATGACATATTGTCAGTCCTGTTAATTGAATACCCCTAATTTCGCTTTGTCCATACGATTGTTTATTCTGTTTGTTTGCTGCGACAAAATAAAAAAGTTTGATATTGTTTGTTGTTATCAAACAAATTTATTACCTTTGCTCTCAATTTGATGATGTCTTTATAAATCGTGTTCTATTATGGCTATAACGAAAGAAACATTCCGCACCCTGATTCATGAAGGCCAGGAAGAGATAAGAGACGTGGAACTATACGACCGTCCTTTTGACTTCGAAGAGAACGGTCGCTATGTGCTTGTCGGTGTTCGACAGGCAGGTAAGTCGTATATGCTGTACAAACGTGCCCGGCAAATGCAGGATGCAGGCTACCAGTTAGAGGACATGGTTTACATCAACTTCGATGATGAGCGTTTGATGGGTATGACAGCAGACAATCTCGACCTTATTCTTCAAGCCTATCAGTCTGTGTACAATCGTCCCCCCGTCCTGTTCTTTGATGAGATACAGAATGTTGAGGGCTGGGAACATTTCGCTCGACGTTTGGCTAACAAAAAATATCATATTTATATCACCGGTAGCAATGCCAAGATGTTGAGTCGCGATATACAGACAGTTCTTGGAGGTCGCTTCCTCGAAGCTTTCATATATCCCTATACCTTCTCAGAATACTTGGAGGCAAAGGGAATCACATTGGAGAAGGAATGGCATTACGGTCGTCAGCGTGCCATCGTACAGCAAACCTTTGTGGATTATATGAAGTGGGGAGGTTTCCCGGAATTGTTGTTATTCCGTAACAAGCGTAACTGGCTTAATGGTCTATATGAAAAGATTCTCTTGGGTGACATCATTCAGCGCAACAAGGTGAAGAATGAGATGGCGTTACGCCTGACCATAAAGCGATTGGCAGAAAACGTCATGCAGCCAATATCATATAATCGCATTGCCAACCTGATACGCTCTACAGGGACAAATATCGCAGTGTCTTCTGTCAGCGACTATGTGCGTTATGCTCAGGAAGCCTGCATGCTGTTCTCTTTGGAGAACTATGCCTCAAAGTTCGTAGAGAAAGAGACGGTGAAGAAGCACTACTTTGTGGATAATGGCTTGCTTAGCATCTTCCTCTTTAGCGGCGAGGCAGCCCTGTTAGAGAATCTTTGCGCGATACACCTGCACAAGAAATATGGGGATGAACTATGTTTCTACAATAAGAAAATAGAAGTGGACTTTCTGGTTGCCGAAGAAGGCTATGCCGTTCAAGCCTCCTACTCCATATATGGTGAGCGTATGCAAGAAACTTTCGAACGCGAGACTAAGGCATTAAAACAACTGGATGCTTTTCTCGCGTTGAAGCGTATGGTGATTATCACTTTCGACGAAGAAGGAATAGTTTCTTTAGATAACGGAAAGCAGATTGAGGTAATTCCTGTCTGGAAGTGGCTGCTTGAATGACAGAGCAGAGAGTTTTTATTCACATAGCCACATGTCCGAAACTTCATCAACCCACAGGAATACGCCTCACAATGATTGAGTAGTGTAAAAGAACGCTGTATCAGCCAACGATATTGCGATTTTGGAGAAGATGACAAACCTAAAGAACTGACAGTGTGCGCCGCAAGAAAACAAAAGATGGCAAAACGTCAAAGCCTTATAAGAAATGAATATCACGCAGGGAATTAATAGAACCTGCCATAAATAAGATAAAAAAGGTTAAAACCCTTTGTTAATCCGTAGAAAAGTGCTATCTTTGCCCTTGATTTATGATAAGTCATAAATAAGACCCAATTTTCAAGTCTATTACTAAAACCGTATAACAACCTATGAGCTACCTAAAGTTTCAAAAGACCCTGATGACTAATCTGCAGGAATCCCTGAGGAGGGAGTATCTGCGCACAAGCCGTTCGGGAGCCTATTCTTCCAGTACTGTAGTGGATTGTAACACGCGCAAGTATCACGGACTCTTCGTGGTGCCTATTCCGAGCATCGACGACGTGAACCATGTGCTGCTCTCTTCGCTCGACGCTTCGGTGGTGCAGCATGGAGCCGAGTTCAATCTCGGCCTTCACCTGTATCAGGGCGGAGTGTGCAGTCCTAACGGTCACAAGTACATCAGAGAGTACAACTGTGACAGAGTGCCGACAACGATTTATCGTGTCGGCGGTGTGATGCTGCGCAAGGAGACAATCATGCAGAATTATGATGATCGCGTAATGGTGAGATACACCGTAGATGACGCCCACTCTCCCGTGACGCTGCGTCTGCGGCCATTCCTGGCTTTCCGCCGTTGCGATGAGCTGACACACGAGAACTATCAGGCAAAGCGCGATTACAGCGAAGTGCCTGGAGGTATCAAGACTACTATGTATGAGAACTATCCGGAACTCTATATGCAGTTGTCTAAGAAGAACGAATTTGTCTTCAATCCAAACTGGTATAAGGGTCTGGAGTATTACAAGGAGGCTGACCGCGGATATGAGTGCGTGGAGGACCTCTACGTGCCCGGCTACTTTGAGATTGAGATGAAGAAGGGTGATGAGGTGGTGTTCACCGCATCGCTCGATGAATGTAAGCCTTCAGGCCTGAAGAAACTGTTCCAAGAGGAAGTGGATGTTCGCAGGCCACGCGACAATTTCTACAACGCTCTCGTGGCTGCAGCCCACCAGTTCCACTACAAGGAGACCCCGAAGGGCGCAAAGAATCCTAAGAAGGTGGCTGAGGAGGACAAGGAGCACTACCTGCTGGCAGGCTATCCTTGGTTTAAGGTACGCGCGCGTGATACCTTTATATCTCTCCCCGGCCTGACACTGGCAACCAATGAGGAGGACTACTTCAGGGCTGCGATGAAGACAGCCGAGAAGGGCCTGCGCGAGTTTATGACGGGCAAGCCGCTCACGGTCTCTATCTATGAGATTGAGCAGCCCGACGTGATGCTATGGGCAGTATGGGCCATTCAGCAGTATGCCAAGGAGGTGACGCTGCCTAAGGCTATAGAGGATTATGGCAAGCTGGTGCTGGATATCATCAGCTATATAGAGAAAGGTAAGCACTTCAACCTGGAACTGCGTGACAACGGTCTGCTCCACATCGAGGGACGCGACAAGCCTATGACCTGGATGAACAGTGTGGCAAACGGCAAGCCGGTTGTGCCGCGCACAGGTTTTGTGGTGGAGATTAACGCCCTGTGGTACAACGCATTGAAGTTTGGCGCTGAGGTGTATTCCTCAAAGGGTGAGGGCGCTAAGGCTGCCCACTTCGAGGAACTGGCAGCAAGGGCCAAGACTTCGTTCCAGCAGACATTCATCACTCCTGCCGGCTATCTGTTTGATTACCGTGAGGATGGCATAGAGGATTGGAACGTGCGTCCTAATCAGATCTTTGCCGTTGCTCTGGATTACTCTCCATTGGAGCCGCAGCAGCAGAAGGTGGTGCTCGATTTCTGTACCCGCGAGCTGCTGACACCTAAGGGACTGCGCACCCTCTCGCCAAAGAGCGGCGGATATAACCCGATGTACGTGGGCCCGCAGGTGAAGAGAGACTATGCTTACCACAACGGTACGGCGTGGCCTTGGCTCGGAGGCTTCTACATGGAGGCGTGTCTGAAGATTTACAAGCGCACCCGCCTGAGCTTCGTACAGAGACAGATGGTCGGCTTCGAGGACGAGATGATGTATCATGCTACAGGCACCATCTCAGAGCTCTTTGACGGTAACCCGCCATTCCACGGACGCGGAGCAATGGCCTTTGCCATGAATGTGGCAGAGATACTGCGCACCATGAAGATTATTGACCGTTTTATACAGGACTAGGATGTTTCACTCTTAATTCATAATCATGAAAGTATTAATGTTCGGTTGGGAGTTCCCTCCAAAGATATACGGCGGCCTGGCTGTTGCCTCATACGGTATCACAAGGGGCCTTGACGCACAGGGCGATGTGCAGACCACGTTCTGTATGCCGCGTCCATGCGGTGATGAGGAGAAATTCCTGAAAATAATAAATATGAGTCAGGTGCCTATTGCCTGGCGTGACGTTCAGTACGATAATATCAAGGATCGCTTTGTGGGACATACGGTAGAGGATTACTACCGTTTCCGTGACCACATCTATGCCGATTTCAACTACATGCAGGGCCTGGATGACATGGGATGCATGGGCTTCGCCGGAGGATATCCCGGCAACCTGCACGATGAGATAAACAATTTCTCTATCATCGCAGGTGTGCTGGCCCGCTCTGAGCAGTTTGACATCATTCATGCCCACGACTGGCTGACCTATCCTGCCGGCGTGCACGCAAAGCTCGTCAGCGGAAAACCTCTCTGCATACACGTTCATGCTACTGACTTTGACCGCTCTCGCGGCAAGGTGAACCCTACCGTCTATTCCATCGAGAAGAACGGTATGGATCATGCTGACTGTATCATGTGTGTCTCTGAGCTGACACGACAGACGGTCATCAATCAGTATCATCAGGACCCTCGCAAGTGCGTGGCAATGCACAACGCCGTCTATCCTCTCTCACAGGAGTATCTCGACATCGTGCCTCACAAGATACCAAACGAGAAGGTTGTCACCTACCTCGGACGTATCACCATGCAGAAGGGACCGGAGTACTTCATCGAGGCAGCAAAGCTCGTGCTGCAGCGTACTCAGAACATACGCTTCTGCTTCGCCGGTTCGGGCGACATGATGGCGTCCATGATTGAGCTCGCAGCAGCCTACGGCATCGCTGACCGCTGCCACTTCCCTGGATTCCAGCGTGGCAAGCAGGTCTATGAGTGCTACAAGAACTCTGACGTATTCGTAATGCCTTCCGTATCAGAGCCTTTCGGCATAGCGCCGCTTGAGGCTATGCAGTGTGGATGTCCAAGTATCATATCCAAGCAGTCCGGTTGCGGAGAGATCCTCACCAACGTGCTGAAGGTGGACTATTGGGATATACACGCTATGGCCGACGCTATCTACTCTGTCTGCATGAACCAGAGCCTGCACGACTATCTGGCCGAGGAGGGCATGAAGGAGGTGGCAGGCATCACATGGGAGAAGGTAGGTCTGCGCATACGACAGTGCTATGACCAGCTGCTCGCCAAGGGATGGTTCGACCACGAAGAGTATCAGAGAAACTATATTCCTAACTAAAATCATCACGGTGGAAATTGACACCCCCCGTCTAAAACTAAAAAATACTTTCCTATGAAGACAATATGCATGTATTTTGAGATCCATCAGATTACGCATCTCAAACGTTACCGTTTCTTTGACATCGGTACAGACCATTACTACTACGATGACTACGAGAATGAGCGCAGCATCACATACATAGCCGAAAACTCCTACATGCCGGCCCTCTCCGCCATTCAGGAGATGATAAAGACCAGCGAAGGCGCATTCAAGGTCGCATTCTCACTCTCAGGCGTGGGCATGGAGCAGCTGGAGATGCACGCTCCTCAGGTGCTCGACAAGCTGCAGGAGCTCAACAGCACCGGCTGCGTGGAATTCCTCACAGAGCCATACTCTCACGGCCTCGCAGGACTGGCAAACGAAGAGTCGTTCAAGCGCGACATTGAGAAGATGTCCGACAAGATAGAGCAGTACTTCGGCAAGCGTCCTACCGTGATGCGCAACTCTTCGCTCATCTATACCGACGACATCGGCGCACAGGTGGCAGCACTCGGTTACAAGGGTATGCTCACAGAGGGTGCCAAGCACGTGCTGGGATGGAAGTCACCTCACTTCGTCTATAACTGTAACATGGCTCCTTCGCTGAAGCTCTTGCTGCGCGATGTGAACCTGTCAGACGATATCTCACTGCGCTTCTCCAACACCTCTTGGGACCGCTATCCTCTCTTTGCTGACACCTATATCAACGATATCGCGTCATGCCCGGAGTCAGAGCAGGTGGTGAACATCTTTATGGAGCTCTCTGCTCTCGGTATTGCACAGCCGTTGTCAAGCAACATTCTCGAGTTCCTCAAGGCTCTGCCTGCTTGCGCTAAGGACAGAGGTCTGGAGTGGGCTACACCTTCTGAGGTGTTTGACCGGTTCCCGTCAGTAGGTTCTATCGATGTGCCCGACACTCTCTCATGGGTTGACGAGGAGCGTGACTGCTCCGTATGGCTGGGCAACCAGATGCAGCGCGAGGCATTCAACAAGCTCTACAGCGTGGCTGACCGTCTGCTCATCGCCAAGGACCCACGACTGTTGCAGGACTGGGACTATCTGCAGGCATCCAATAACTTCCGCTTCATGACCACAAAGCCAAGCAACTGGTGGATTGACCGCGGTATCTATGACGGAGCGTTCGATGCTTTCACCAACTATATGAATATCCTTGGTGACTTCATCTCTCGTGTGCGCACCCTCTATGGCGGCATCGACAACGAGGAGCTGGAGAACATGCTTACCACTATCACCAACCAGGGTAAGGAGATAGAAACCAAGACCAAGGAGATAGAGCGTCTGCAGGCAAGACTGGCTAAGTTTGAGGAGGCGGATATAGAAAAAGAGGCTAACAGAAAGCCCGCTGCCAAGAAAGCCGCAGCCAAGAAGCCCGCTGCCAAGAAAGCCGCAGCCAAGAAAGCCGAGGAATAGAAGTAATCAGATAAGAGTTCCGCAAGTGGAAAGCGGTCATGTATGACTAACGTATGCCTGTTCTGCAAGTAGGAAAAACGCCCTGCTCCGAGCTTTGATCACCTGGGCTCCGCTGTATATCAATAGCGCGCCCTGTAAGGGCAAAAGCATATAGCCCAGGGCATCGCTCTGGGTTCAAATGCAACCAGAACACACGCCCTGTAGGGGCAGCAGAACAACGAGGTACAAAATGTAGCCCAAATACATTAGGTCACATATGCCGCACTTGTGAAAATCGTGTAATCTGAAATCCGCTAACCAAATAAAAAATGCAAACCTAATTTTATGCAACAGCAAGATATTCAACAGCTTCAGGCAAAAGGCATTACTGAGGCTCAGATAGAGAAACAGATTCAACAGTTTCAGACAGGTTTCCCATTCCTCAAGATAGAGGCTCCGGCATCTATCGGCAGAGGCATCATAGCTCCCACAGAGGGCGAGATTGCCGGATACGTAAAGGCGTGGGAGGACTATAAGGCCTCAGGCAAGAAGATCGTGAAGTTCGTACCGGCATCAGGCGCTGCCAGCCGTATGTTCAAAGACATCTTCAGCTTCGTAGATGCCGATTATGATGTGCCGACTACCGATTTCGAGAAGAAATACTTTGCCGACCTTGAGAAATTCGCATTCTATGACGAGTTGGACGCAGCATGTCAGAAGAATGAGGGCAAGGGCATCAAGGCTCTGCTGGCAGAGGGCAACTACAAGGCCGTTGCTGCCAATATGCTCAAGGCCGAGGGACTGAACTACGGCCAGCTGCCAAAGGGCATGCTGCTCTTCCACAAATATCCCGAAGGACCGCGCACTCCTATGGAGGAGCACCTCGTGGAGGGAGCGCTCTATGCCGCTTCAAAGGGCGAGGCGAATGTCCACTTCACCGTGTCACACGAGCACCTGCCATTCTTTAAGCAGAAAGTGGCTGACAAGATGCAGCAGTACGCTGACAAGTATGGCGTGAAGTACAATATCTCCTTCTCTGAGCAGAAGCCTTCAACCGATACCGTTGCCGTCAATCCCGACAACACCCTCTTCCGCAATGCCGACGGTTCGCTGCTCTTCCGCCCAGGCGGTCACGGAGCACTCATCGAGAACCTCAACGAGATTGATGCCGATGTGATATTCATCAAGAACATCGACAACGTGGTGCCAGACAGGCTGAAGCCCGAGACGGTGCAGTGGAAGCAGGTCATCGCAGGTGTCCTCGTCACACTGCAGCAGAAGGCGTTTGAGTACCTCAACGTCCTGGAGAGCGGTAAGTACGACCATGCGAAGCTCGAGGAGATGATACGCTTCGTACAGCAAGACCTCTGCTGCCGCAAGGCTGACATCAAGGAGCTGGAGGATGCGGAGCTTGTCATCTATCTCAAGCAGAAGCTCAACCGTCCGATGCGTGTCTGCGGCGTAGTAAAGAACGTCGGCGAGCCTGGCGGCGGTCCGTTCCTCACATACAATCAAGACGGCACCGTAAGCCTGCAGATACTCGAGTCATCACAGATAGACAAGAGCAACGCCGAATACATGCGTATGTTCACCGAGGGCACACACTTCAACCCCGTTGACCTCGTCTGCGCTGTCAAGGACGCATCAGGCAAGCCATACAACCTGCCTGACTACGTAGATCCCACAACAGGCTTTATCTCCTCCAAGTCTAAGAACGGCAAAGAGCTGCGTGCTCTCGAACTGCCAGGACTCTGGAACGGTGCAATGTCCGACTGGTCAACAGTCTTTGTAGAGGTTCCGCTCGGCACCTTCAACCCCGTAAAGACCGTCAACGACCTCCTGCGTGACCAGCACCAGTAAAACAGGCAAGAGTTACAGGCCCAAGAACAACAAGCTACAGGCCCAAGAACAACAAGCTACAGGCCCAAGAACAACAAGCAACAGGCCTCTGTTATATAATTCATATTCCGCAAGTGCGCCCTGAAAGGGCCGCTCGGCCCAAAGGGCCGCTTGCACAGCAAGAACCTGCTTATAGCCCAGGGCAACGCCCTGGGTTTTTATGTGATGTGTAGTTGCGCCCTGTAAGGGCAAAAGAAATTCATTCATGTCGTTCTGCTGCCCTTACAGGGCGTGGTTACTATTCGCTTTCATACCCAGGGCGCTGCCCTGGGCTATATGCTTTTGCCCTTTCAGGGCGTTTTCCTACTTGCGGAATATGAATTA